>ERZ1292640.44-Hain-H43-02um-R1-44-length-93512-cov-6_pt1 | contig 93512 bp, 84 predicted proteins | sample MGYA00564404_ERZ1292640 | MGnify/ENA primary metagenome ERZ1292640 (study PRJEB36523, sample SAMEA6512636) | groundwater metagenome | collected 2019-01-08 | study: AquaDiva: Metagenomics assemblies of 32 groundwater samples
TTTTTCAGGAGAATGAAAGCGGATAATAAAGAGAATAAAAAAATTCGCAAAGGATTACTCCACTCACAGGCTCATGCGCAACGTGACCATGGCACAACTTGAACCAAGATACCTCAAAAAAGGCTCGCCGGCGGAAATAAACATGATAGGACGCCTAAGACCCGCATTCAAAGGCAAAAATGCGATTGATGAACTTATGAGATACTCTGAAAGAATTTCTGCGCTTGAAACAGAAGCACAAGCGAAGAGCATGTTCAACATCATCGGAAGACAGGAAGCGCTCAACAGGATCGCGGTCGCAAAAAAAGCGTACTCAAATCTTGTTACTGCCGCAATGAGACTTGATAACGAAATTGCAAAACACAACTTCTACCAAAAGCCCGCTCCCACAAGAAATGGACTTCCACCAAAAGCGGTTGCGCACGAGATAACAAAAAAGACGGTTCCGCCAAAAACGCTTAGAATCACGCTAATGCAAGCCCAACTTGCACCAAAGATTGACACACTTGAGAAGACAATTGCCCAAGCGCAGACAACAAAAAAATAACTGCAAGGGCCAGGATTTGAACCTGGGAACGCACTAAGCGACAGGGTCCTAAACCCTGTGGGTTTGACCGCTCCCCAACCCTTGCATATAGTTTATTACTTCGCGTTTTTCAAACGCCAAAGCGGTAAATAATAATTTGTAAGGCATCATTAAAAAACTTGAGCTTTGGCTTTTTCGCCCCTATTTGAGCACGCTCGCATTTGGCACCCAGTGGATGTAAATCAAACCATTTGAGAAAACCTTGTCAAGCTTCTCAAACTCAAGTGGATGGTCAAGCGGATCGTTGCCATAAGCTTTCCTGTTGATAAACTGGCTCTGTGTGAAAGTCCATTTTATGTCATATTTTTCAAGGACATTGTAATCTTTCTGCTCCAAAAACTCGAAATTCTCAAGAAGCATCGCTTCAGGAGCGTACTCTACCGCAAGATCTGCCAAAACCTTTCTGTCTGAAAAGTATGTAACATCGTGAGAGAAAAGCGGATCAGTCAAAACGTTCTCCGAAGAAGAAGTGGATGTCCCTATAAAATCATATCCTGAAATCACATAATTGGAAATTGAAAGGAATCCTATCCCTGCAGCAGTCATTAGACCCACTATAAGCAATAGAACTGAAAACACTCTAACAAAATGCCTGCTATTTAGCGCTTCATCAGGCAAAGCGATCACCAAAAATACGGCTATGTTAATTGCATTAAATATGTTCCACCTGTAGCTGATGAATATTTGGAAAAGTATTCCAACTATCGCCGCGATAAAGAGTTTTTTCTTGTACGAATCCCAAACAAAGGACTTGCTCATCACATCAAAGAGCGTGAAGCAAAAGAAAAATACAACAAGAACCCCTATGTCCATTATTATGTCAAATGCGCCGTAATTAATCAGATAACCCCAATTGCTCGATTCGGCCTGAGTGAGCATTCCAAAATTCAGGAAATTTGGCAGGAAAAATATTCCAAATATTAAAAGCGCAACACCAATTACCTGTGCAAGTGCCTTCCACTCAATCTTTTTTGTAAGTATTAAGTAAAGGAAAGGGAAAGCAACCAGAGTCGGGAATTGAATGAATGCTGAAAGAGCCACAGCAACTCCTGCGAGGAATCTTCTTCTATTTGTTATCAAAAGAGAAATTGCAATTACTACCAGTGCAAGGGTTATTGCGTGGCGAGGACTTATCACGAGCGATCCTCTGACAAAATTCTCTGCCCAAAGAAGTATGTAAACTATCGCAGGACGATTTCCCGTAAACCCAAGCGCTTCGCCAAGAGAATAGAGCGCAAAAAGGAAGAGAAGGTTTGCAAGAACAAGCATTATCGCAAACAATGGAATTCCGCTCAAGCCAAAGAGCCATGCAAGAGCGGCGTCAAGATAAAAATACCCCGGGATGAATCCTAAGGGCCTTCCAAGATAGCTCAATTCATCTTGAAGCGGCATTGAAAAATTCTCTGCGAGCGTTGCAGCATGCCTTTCATAATAAGTGTTCCAATAAGAATAATTGCTTACAGTAAAAATGTTGAAGAAAAGAGGTATTGCTATCGCGCCAAGTATCATCAATATTATTATCGGGCTCCTTAGCATTGCAATATCGTCTTTTGTTATTTTCTGGAATGTTCCAAAATTATTCCTGAATATCACTATAAGCACTATCAAAAGCAAGGCGTATGCCGCAAGGAAAGAAATAAGCGACAAGGTGCCGGTCCAATTAAGAATGAATCCTATTGCGACAAGCGCAAAAAATTCGCTTACAAATGAGAGGGCCACTTTTTCAAATATTCTTTCCTTAGTATAAACAAAAAACATGAATACAAATATCCCGGCGGTGAAAAGCAAGAGACCCACGAGAGGATTCATTTTTTGGACAGGCTCGTAAGTCACATCAAGCAATCTTTCTTCACCAAAGAATACCACAGAAACTTTGTTTTGGCCAGGCTCAACTGTTATCTTTTCAAAGTATTTTGTCGCACCGCTTGAAGGATACACTTTGTGGTCAAGCTTGCCGTTAACATAGATGCTTGCGGGGTAGAATCCTTTCTCTTCCGACTGAACTGTGGTAAATGAGACATAGTCTACATTCAAATCATTGAGAATAAGCGAAGAATTGAATTTTGGAACTGAACCCAGTTTTTCTATGTGGTAAAATATTCTTTCCCCACCAACCTTTATCTGAACAACATTGTCCCCGTCTTTTAGATTTGTCCCTGGAAAGCAAAATGATCTCTGATCGCTTGCGCGAAAGCGACTTAAATATTCTCCAAGAGGGGCTTCGCCCTTCAAGTCAAGCTTCTGCGAAAAAAAGACTTTCTCGTTTATGAACATCGTCAATGGCTCTTCATAGTACTCAATGCTCTGAGTATCCATTGAAACATCAAAGCAGAAATTCGTGTCATTTGAGGCTATCTTGTCATAACTGTTAAAGTATAAATTAACGGCCGGACCTTCGTTGAGCTTTAAAAAACCCCAAAAAGAAGATGTTACAAACGAAATCAAAATGAGAAGAAATATTACTGTAACTATTGCGAATTCCTTTGAAAAAAACAAGGGCTTTAAATTTTCAACCATACCCCGAGGTACTGCTTTTTTGTTCAGCCCTTTCTTTTTTTGTGCCATATCAAATTTGCCTTGAAGAATCATTAAAAACCCTATGCAAATGCATATTTTTTAAGGCAAAAAAACGTTCAAGCAAAACTCTTTTCCCCAATCAAGAAGGGTTATATATCAGTTATTCCCTCCTAATATTCGGGTGGTTGGGAATGTCGCTAGCTAAGCTTGAAGCGGAGCTGCTTAAAGTAAAGGAGAATATCGGAAAAGTAAAGGAAGTAAATTCCGATTTCGACCAGGTAATTACGGAGATGAGCATCCTTAAGGAACGCTCTATTGCTAATCCTAGAACAAAGGATCAGATAGCCACCGAACTTAAGAACAAGGAAATACTCGATCTTTTCGCAAGCGTTGAGAAAGATTTTGATGAAATCAAGGCAGGCCTTGCAAAACAAAGCATCGAAAGAGAAAAAATATCTGATTTTGTAGAATCGATGAGAACAAAGAAGAGCTTTTCTTTTGAAAGCACCGCTACATCGGTAATGTTTTTAGAAAACATTGTTAACGCACTTGAAAGCGATATAATCTCAATAAAACCTGAGTATATCGGAATGCTTGATTTAGGACAGCTTGCAATAGACATGGGCTTGCATAAAAGCGGATCTTCAGTTATAGTTGAAAAAGAAAGATTTTCTGAAGCGCTCGCAGTAATGCTAAATAAAAAACTGCTCCACAACATTGTGTTTGAGACAGACAATGCAAAAATAACTCTCAAGGCGAGCAACACTCTAATAGTTGAATCGGAGAATGCCAACTTGAGAAAAATAATAAGACTCTCAAAGCAATAAAACTTTTAACAAAAAAGGGAAGCTTTAGAGCTTTCCTTCTCTTTTTAATTCTCTTATCAGTTCAACATCGCCCAGATGAAGATACTGGGGGAACATTACCCGCAGTCGGGCGACTGAAAGATTTGCCATTTTTTTCTTTGCACTCTGAGCCTGAAGAGCAAATTTTCCCGAACTGGATTTCATCTGCTGAATTTGCCCATGCCGCATATCTGTCGCCTTCAAATAAGGAATGCCGATGCTGTTACGCTCGAATCCCAGGAGAAACGAGGGCGCGTTTTTATCATCCAAACTTTTTCAGTGTTATCATCAATCACAAGCGCATAACCTTTTTGTCTTGGCATTTCAGAGTAAAGCTTATTGAGATCTGTGCTCATGTAAGTCGGCCTTAGAGCCGCAACGGCTTGGATATCCGGCTGAGAAGTCATTCTGTGAGAAATAAATATGTCGCACTGAGAAATAACATCAGGGTGTATTTTTTCTGGCCTTTGTGTTGCAAGTATTAGTCCTAATCCGGGTTGTCTTCCAACTCTTACCCATTCAAGAAGAACTGGGAGCGCAATATTTGCCTCGTCTTTTGGCATGAACATGTGCGCTTCATCAATCATCATCCAAATGAGAGGCATTTTAGAGGTTCTTTTGTTTTCCTTTATCAATCTCATTTCTTCCTCTTTTCTAAAAAGCATTCTTTGTTCGAAAAGTTTTTTTCCGATCAGCGCAACTACAATATCCTTTATTCCTTCAGTGCCCACCGTTTGCCTATATGATGACACATCAATAACTGATATTACTCCTGGAGCGGCGAGGTCTGAAAGTTTTGTCCCTTCTTTTTCTATTAATCCCCAGCTTTTTGCGATCTGGAAACGATTTACCACAGCCTGCCTTGTGATTTCCTGGGATTCATCATCCATCTTCACGGCTGCAATCAAATCATCTATTCCAAAATAAGTCCCAATTCTTTCCTTTACTTTTCCAACGGTTCTTGAGATCAGTATTCCTTCAGGATCCATCCATCTTAATTTGAAAAGCGCAAGCCACTCGGTTTCTTCAAGCTCAGAGCATTTTAGGGAGAATGCCTCATCAACAGGTATTCCTTTTTCCAAATAAAATGCGAGCTGGCCCTTTGGAACAAATACTTTCACATCGGTTTTTCCTGCAACTAAATCCCATTCTTTTAGTTCAGTATCATTTCCAGCAGGAAGCTTTAGTCCCCAAAAAATTCCAACAGTGTCGATTGTAATTGTGGAAACTCTTGATTTTATTGCGGGATCAAGTCTTGCCATCTCTTCCATGAGAACCGCAAGAGTGTAGGATTTTCCTCCTCCTCTTTTTCCGCAAATCAAAACTAGGTGCGGTCTTGAGACATCAACCAGAACTTTTCTTCCAAGCACTGGCTTTTCGCCTGAAGACATAACTACTTTTCCAAGATACGCTGTGCCTTGGGAGCCGTATTTTGTCAGATCGTTTAAGTCCCTTCCGAGAATAGCCGGTTCTTGCGTGAAATCCTGCTGCATGCCCTAATCAAGTCTTTTGAGATATAATAAGCTTACTCTGAAGAAAAGAATGCTAAAAAAATGAGGCTTACTTTCGCTTTCTTGCCACTATGATTGCAACAGCGAGGAGCGCTAGGACTGCGGAAATTATTGAGGCGTCAGGTATCAATACATTCATATCGCTGCCCGGGCCAGAGATGACTGTGTTGTTGTCGGCTATGTGGAATATCATAGCGTGGGTGCAGTTAGCCCCATACTTTATGTTTGCAAAATAAGTTGCATTCGCATTGCTGTCCATCACAACATTCGTTTTCGAAGCGACGAAGGCGCAAGGGAGGCTTACAGCGCCCGATGTTCCTCTTTGCGAATTTGACTTGTCAAGCACCTGTATGCCTGTGACGTTTGTTGTTGTTCCAGAGCAGGCGAAAGTAAATTGGAGATTCATCCCGCTTGCTGTGTTTGAATAGTCGGATATTGCCGCAGAGAGCCCGTTCGCCGCGCACTCGCTGCTCGAAGTACAATCGCCAGAATCAAAGGAAGCGCTTTTCGTATAACTGCAATATATCGCTTCTCCGTTGTATACTCCGCCATGATTGAAATCCAAAGTGTATGCGCTTGGAGTGCTCGAGTCAAATGTCACAAAAAGTGTCTGGGGAGTGCCATTGCAATCTGTAATTGAATTTCCAAGCGTGCTCGATATTTGACCCGCGCCCGGCTGCGTCACTTTCACCCCGGTGATTCCGACTTTCCAGTCCTCATCCATCTGAACGTCCTTACTGCAAGTAACATTCAGGACCACAGCAGCCTTATTCAGCACTGCATCGCAAGTTACTTGGGCGACATCCATGTTGAGGCCGAAGCTGTTTGGACAAACCGGCTTGAATGGGGTTTCATAAGAACAATTCTTGTCAGATACTGGCGAATATTCTAGCCCATCAAATGATCTTCCTTCGCTGCAAAATTCTCTTTCTGAAATGAGCGGCACAGTAAGCGTCCCGATCCAAGCAGGATAGTTTCCAGTCCTTACTGTCGAATTGAAATCGCCCTTCGCCAGATTTGTTCCATAGTATCCAGCGTTCTTGTCCTTTTCAAAAAGCCTCCCATAATAATTGAGTTCCTGCCCGCCGTCCGCAGTAGAGAAAACATCAGGGTCAAGCGAACTTGAATACGGCGCCCTTAATTCCGAGCTCCCCACATACCTATCCACTGTCTGCGCAAGTGTCTTTGTCGGAATTGTATTTACAACTTCGATATAGCCTTCAATTGGAGCGTTCTTGTCTCCTTCAAGAGGACCTTTGATTGCCCAATTGTTTCCTGTGAAAGAATTTATGTCATCGCCGAAGAACCCGTCACTCACCTTTACTTCACAAAAGAAACGCGTCCCTATTGGATAACTGTGCAATGTGCCTGGATAATTATTGTCAATGAATTTCTCGATTATCGTTCCACCGCTCGCAACTGTTCCAGTTCTATTGTAGACTGGCGCAGGAGCTTTTCCGGAAGGCTGAGCAAAAAGAATCATAGTGTAGCTCAATGATGATGCGCTTCTCAAATCAACATTGTCCCTGTCGTGCGTTTTGAACGTGCAAGATATTTCTTCGTAAGGATCCGCACCACCGAAATGATTCTTTATCCATTTTGTTCCGGCAAGCGCCCCGGCTTCGCCAGAAGTCGAGTTAGCGATTGTAAGCGAATCTATAACAGGAATGCAATTGTAATCTGTCTCTGTGTTCGCGACTTCAGTTGCCGTCGAAAATCCGTCTGTTACTTTTAGCTTCGCGCAATTGTCCTTCGTTCTGTCAAGCAAGGATTTTGTGAATGATGATGTGCATGAAAGGTTGCGGCAGGTAGGGGATGCATTCGAGAATACGGGCGATGAACCGTAAACGAATACATCGCCGGAGTAAGTGAATGTTTGCCCTCTCGCTTTTGCCGAATCAACATCAGGATCATATGCCGAACCCGCATAGATCGTTATCGACCCGCCCACAATATTTCTCGAGCTTGTGGAAATAATGGAAGGCTTTGTTGGAGGAGTATTCTGTATGGTTACTAAGTCCTGCGCTGATGGGCCTGACGAGTTCCCCTGACCCTGGTTATCCTTAGGCGTCACCACACATTTCCAGGTGTCGCCAAAAAAAGTGTACGAGTTTGAGATTGTGTTACTAAACGCGGTCGTACCTGAAACGGTTGCAGCGGTCTGGATTACGTTATCCTTGTACCATTGATAAGTGTAAGTTACGGGGTCCCCGTCCGGATCTGTGCTCGAAGTTCTTGTACATGTCAAGTCAGCAGTAGTCTTAGGAGCGCTTGGAGCGCTATCGGGAGTTACCTGCACGGTGAGGCTCGAGGGCGTACCGTTGCAGTAGTTGGAAGTTGCTATGTTATTGCAAGGACTTGAGCTGTCTGTGCTCCAATTGGCAGTGACCAGATTTGTCTGGTGGGAAGCATAAGTATTGCAAGAAGAGTACGTTCCACTAGTTATGTGAGTGCAAGAATACCAGTCCTCCCAATATCCGGATCCAGGCGGATCACCCCAATCCGAGCACCACTCATGGATTCCTACTGCCATGCATTGAGCTGGCGGAGAACTATACTCGCAAGACTTGGTGTTTACATATCCGCTGTCAGTGCAATAATAGGTTACTGACGTACCATTCTCGTTTCCCGTGCCGCATTCGTACCAGCTTACTGATCCTTCATGCCACTCGCTTCCCGAGTCAGTATATGCATTGCCAAATGTCGGAGCACCGGCGAAAACAGCAGGCAAAAGGACAATTGCTATAGAAACGAGCGATAAAAACGAAGTCATTTTGTTAGCAGTCATATTGCGTCACCCTTAGCCTTGTACTCTGCAGCTTTTGCGCTGTCGCCCTTAGCTAAATATATCTGTGACAGATGGATGTAAATAATCCTCCTGTTCACTTTCTTATTCGCGAAAAGCAAAGAGACATCCTTATCAATCACATCAAGCGCCTTGAGCGCAGCAATTTCCGCTTCGGGATATTGCCCTTGGAAAAACAGCGCATTTGAGAGCGACATATAGGCAACTGTTCTCATTGGATCTAATTCTATCGCTTTCTGGGCATATTGCTTCTCAAGCTCATACTCCCCTGTTGCCGCGTATACATTCGAGACGCCTACGAGCGCATCCGGACTATTAGGATTGTAACTTAGTGCGGTAAGCATGCTAGTCAGCGCATCGGCAGTGTTGCCCATTGCCAAGTAAATCTCCCCCACGGTAAGGTTCAGGCCCATAAGTGTGTCACTCCCGTACGATGATGCCCTGTTGTAGAGCCCAATCGCGGTTCTGCAGTGGCCTATAGCTTCAAGAAAAAGGTCGCCATTTGTAGAGTAAAGTCTGCACATCTGCGCATAAAGGAAAGCGTACTTTTTTTCTGGGTCGAGAGCCTTTGCAGCCTCAAAGTCAGCCTTGGCTTTTGGAAGACTTCCCTGCTTGTCGTAGGCGTGGCCCCTTGCGACGAGAGCCCCTATGTTATTTGGAGATTTTTCAAGCGCAATCGTGTATTGGTCAATCGCTTTCTGGAGTTCGGTGTTCACTTCATAAGCAAATCCTTTGGCCCTATATGCTTCCGAATTGTTCGAATCGATTGATAGTGCCTTGTCCGCAGCGCTAAGGGCTTTTGGAACATACTCGCCCAGTTTGTAGGTCGTGAGAGCCTCGTTTGAATAGGCTACCGACAAAAGAATTATGGCCTCGATATCCAAAGCATTCTTGTCAATGTATTCCTCAAGAGTTAAGATTGCAGATTGAAAGTCGCCGGAGTTGAACTGTGTTTCTGCAAGCTTGTACTCGCTTTGCGACGCAAGGAAATCTGAACCCCCCTTTATCATTTCAAGGCAAAGATCTGCTAGCTTTTTTTGGGATATTGCATTGCACTGGTCGGCGCTGAAAGTGTCAAGAGCCCGCCCATAATATATCTGATCAAGAACAAACACCCGGCACTGGTCGGCCCGGTTCGAGTCATTTATGCATGAGCACAGTGACAGATTCTGGCCAATCATCGCTGAAGAAAAGTATGTGTCTTGGTCGTTATAGTCGCATGAAGTCGATGGCATCGCCGCATAAACTTCCATAGTAATGTCCTTGCCCTCCGTAGCAACATTTGAAAGAAGAATGAATACAATCACCGCAATCACGATGATGATCGCCAATGCTGCCAAAACAAGAGGAACATTTTTCGATTTAGATCCCTTGGCCATGATGTTCAAAAAAACGCTTTTGGGATATAATAAGCTTCTCCTGCAACAAAAACAGGTTGAAACGGCGTTATTTTCTTTTTCTTGTTATGATGAACGCAACTGCGAGAAGCGCTAGGATTGCGGAAATTATTGAGGCGTCAGGGATGCTTGCGTTAATGTCTGAGCCTGCCCCCTGCGAGATACCGCTCGAGCTGACGTTAAACACTATCACATGTTTGCAAACGCCATTATTGTAATCCATCTTCGCAGAGTAAGTTTCGAAAGCGTTAGTATCCAATCTAACTGTATTAATTGAAGGGACAGTAAGACAGGATTTGTTAGGCGAAATTAATCCCACACTGGCGCCTGATTTGTTAAACACCTCTATCTTTCCAATTGCTGCAGTTTGGAGACCTGAACAAATTGAAGTGAAATTTATGTCCATCTTGTTGCCAGGCACAATAGCATAAGCGGTTGCTGCCGAAGAGAACCCGTATTGTACGCAATTCGCTCCGCCGCCATTATCCGAGCCATCTTCATTATTTGAACAATTCTCCGCGCTCACCGCAAAGCTTTCCGTGGTTTTGCAATAAAGCGGAACCGAATTATATACGCCCCCATAATTCAGGTCAAAAGTGTATGCTCCGACCTCGCCTGTGTTAAGCGTCATGAACAATGTCTGAGGCGTCGAAGTGCAATTGACGATGGAGTTTACAAGCGAGCCGGACACGTTTGATCCGTCAGCCTTTGCAAATGAAACCCCATTTATTCCAATATTCCAGTCCTCATCAAACTGAGGGTCCCTGCTACAGGATATCTGCACTGCGAGCGCGGTTGTGTTAAGCTGAGTATTGCATGACACAGATTGCAGTGTCTTCTGCAGGCCAAGGCTTGCGCATGAAGGCAAGAATGGAGTTTCTTTCTCTCCGCAGAATTGATCCGAAACTGGAGAATAATTAATTCCATCAAATGCCCTTCCTTCGGAGCAATAGACTCTTTCTGCCAACAACGGCTGGTTATAGTATCTTAGCACGTCCGCAGCGTTGAAATCGCCCGTTGTCGTTGAAGTCCCGTTTGACCCCGGATTTGCTTTTATCTCTTCAGGAAATATTCGCGCGAAGTATGAAAGCAACTGGCTACCCACATACGCTGTAGGGCTCTGAGGGAATACATCCGGATCATCAGTAGTATTCACTCTCGTGTAAATTTTTGTGCTGTTTGTTGTTATGTTTCTGTCAAGCAACGCGATGGAAGGTTTTGTAGGAATTGTATTTGACACTTTAATTACGTTTGAAATAAAATATGATCCGTCAGCATACGCTGCACCACTGATGTTTCTTGCACTCTTTGAATCAATCAACTGGGCCTTTATTCTGTAATAGTACCCCACCGGCATGTATCGCATAGCAAATTTGAATTTATAAGTATTAAGAGAAGTGGAAACATTTCTTTCTCCTTTCCCGACAGTGTTTGAGTAGGTTGTGAGACAGTATCCGTTAGTGCAAAGCTTTCCGGCAGCACAGGCCGTTTTTGTTATTATCCCGCAGGAATCATAAGTGTTCACGGCAGTATTATTGTCAGTACACTCGCTCTTAATGTTAGGGATACAGCAGGCTCCGTTGGAGCATTTGTATACCCCACAATCTTCTTTGATCGTTTTTCTTCCGCATGTATCAGTTACATAAACCTTGTTGTCAGGATCTGTTCCGCAAACGTAATTTGTGGTCGGAGCACAGCAATTGTTGACTCCGCCCCCAAGATTGGTGCAAACTTCATTCTTGTCCGAAGCGCACGAAGTCAATAAAGTGTTATTTCCGCAGCTGTCAACCTTCATTATTGCGCTATTGTTCGAATTGCAGGTTGTTTCTGTTGTAGGAGCGCAGCACCCTCCATTCATGCAAGATTCATTTTTTGTAGCATCGCAAGTTATTGTCTGGGATCCGCCGCAGGTGTCGGTGATGTTTACCTCAGTATTGTTATTGGCGCACTGCCTTGATATTATACAGCAAGAGCCGTTGAGGCAGACTTCGCCAAGCCCCAAATCGCAATCCTGCTTTGACAAAATTCTCCCATTATTATCAAGGGAGTACGCCCTTCCGAAATCATCGCATACCTTAGGGGTTGTTGGAACGCAAACGTTTCCATCAGCAGTGGATTTGCAATAGCTGTCAGGTATATCGCAGGTTATATCAAAAAGCTTTGTCTTGTCAGGCTCAAGCACCGAAAGAATCGTGTTTGAATCCTTGCAGAGGAAATAGTTCGAAGATGAGACGCATTTCTTATTCACACATATCTCGGAAGCGAAGGCATCGCAGTCCTTGGATGTTATGCACGGATCATTTGACTTGAAGAAAGCATTCTGAACGGGAGAATCGAGCCTGAGATTTTCAGTAGTCGCTTGAAGCGTAGCTTTTTTAGGTTGAACAATCGTGTCGGCTGCTGAAAGAACCAAAGTGGATGTGGCAAAGTTGTTGCTTCCAACACCAGTATTTGTGTTTACTGTTTTCCATGTTGAGCCCTTATCTGCACTGTATTCAAGGACAAAATTGTATCCTGTTATGCAATTGTTCGGGCTCACAGCAGTTAAGGAGATATTGAAATCCGAATCGGAGTTAAGTATGTTATATGTTTCTGTTGAGCTTGAGTTGTTTATGCTTGTGAAGGCGAGCGAAGTAACTTTATTGTCCTTGCAGACTTTGCATGCATTGGTGCAGTCCCCCCCGTATGTGAGCCCGCCGCTAACATAAGCAGGGTTATAATTATTCTTTGCGCATTCAAGGCCGCTTACTCCAGCCTCATAATCAACCAAGGCATCACAATCATTGTCATATCCGTCGCACTGGGCTGTTGATTCGTTTCCGCAAGCCGTATTCGAAGTCAAACTGCAGGAATTGAAAGGCGAAACGGAGCGAGTGTACCCGCAAGTGTCATATGCGTCGCATGAATTATACCAATCCCCTATGTTTGATGTGCCATTGTATATTCCGCACCCGAGGTGCTGTCCGCACTTTGGGTTATAAGGGCTTGCAGGAGTGCAACAATTAATTGTATTTGAGACAAGAAGCGCTGTTGCGTTGACTCCTCCGTAAAGGTTTATTGTGGTAGACCCTTCATTAGAGCAACAATTGTAAGTAGCCCAAGTGTCATCGTGTCCTCCGCCACCAGTCAAGGAACAACCGCCAGCAGCAGTAGCATTCTGACAATTACCGCATGAATCGCATCCGATATAAACGCTCGCGCAGCAGGGACTATTAGAATATTTAGTCATGCTCCACGTAGTGATATCGCACGAGCAAGCCATTGCAAAAGAAGAAAAGAGAACTAATGCCGAGAGCACAACCAAAACTGAAATGAAACCCTTTCCTTTGCCCTTTTTCACCATAAAGAATCCAACCACTGCTAGCACAATCACTATCAATATTACTGCAACGATTATTTCTAAAGGAATTGCTCCTGCGCCAGAACCCTGCGCTTGAGCGGCGGTTAATTCATCGACATCTGTCGCATCAAGAGGAACATCAAATGAATAATCTGCAAGCATAGTTTCGCCGGATTCTTCATAGACTTTTACTGAAACGTTATTGATTATGAAAGCGTTTTGTGTGGTGGAATCTGAAAAATCTGCTTTTATGAGAGCTTCATTGCCATCAATTATTTTCTCAACTGCGATGGACTCTCCTTTTGTCCCCAAAATAACAACATTCACTTTCAATTTTGTGCCAGATTTCTGCCCTAACATATATATGTTTACAAACAAAGGGATTGATTCGTTCGCAGCAAATCTTTTCTTCTGAAGATTAAGATCCCCTATCCTTGCTGAAAGGCCTTCAACCAGCCATCTTACACCTATTTGGCCCACTTGAAGCTCTGTTTCGTCAAAGAGTTTCACTGTGAGCTGGTAGGATCCTGCGCCAATCTCTTCACCCGAATTAAGATCCATTTTATAGGAAAGCGCTCTTGTTCCATCTTCGAACGTTTCAAGTTCCATTTTTGCAGGAGTAAATCTTTTGTAAATTACATTACTATCATTTCTATTATACATCTCGGCGCTCGCAGAGTATTCTTTTTTCGAATCATAGCCTGATTCCAATTTTGGATTCTCGTCGAAAGGCAAAACAATTGTTATTCCCCTATCGGATGGAACCGGAGTTCCGTCATAATAATTCAAGTCGCCTATGCCGGTCCTTATGAACCCGTTTGGGGAACCAAGCCAGGAACCCAATCCTTCTATTTTCACCGGCTCAAAATATTCCGAGATTCCGCAAAAAACGTGATCGTTATAGAAAAGTATCATTCCAAAATTATAATCTCCCGATTCAATTGATCTTGGAACATCAAAATCAAGTATTATTCTCGTGGCGTTCTCCGGAGAAAGCCCTTCGCTTAAGGAATCGTCATATTTGAGCTTTGTTTCACCATTCTGTTTCGCCCAAATGTTGTATCTTAAATTTCCGAGATGATTTGTACTCTTGTTCATCACCACAAAGTTGAAATTGAGAATGCTTGATTGTTCGTCGAAAGTTATGCTGTTGATGTCAATATAGCACATCGAAGTAAGTTCCATTGTCGGAGCTATCTTCTCTTCGGCAAGAGCAAATGAGGAAAAAAGAATAAGCGTGAACACAAGCGCGAGCACGTGTGACGAGCATTTCATGATAAACAAAGGTCATGAGAATATAAAAACCTTTAGAGACGGAGAACACGCAAGGATTTTTGGTTAAAATCAATACAAGCCACTAAGTACCGCTGCAGGAAAAAATATCAAGCGAACGAAGTGAGCGAGAGCCCAAAGGGCTCCGGTTCTGTGAACTGGAACGCCAGTTCAGGCAAAGGAGGAGAAGATAGTCTGAATCGATTAATGCTGCGACATGCTTGGGGTTGGGTGTTGGCGTGTGAACAGCACTTTTTTTCCGGATCGGATTCTTTTCAGACTACCTTCTCTTACCAATTTACTCAGCCTCTGCGAGGCTGCATTTGATTTCTTATAGGATAGGCGAAGCATAACGTCCGCTGCCGATACCATCCCAATCTCATCAACTAATTGCATGATGTGCTGGTCTGGTTCAGAGAGAACGTTTTCCTCATTACTTGTGTGGGAGCTAGAGGAGTTATTTTTTAAGAGTTCCATTATTTTGTCAAATTTTTGTTCCATTCTTGCCAGGAGCTTGTTTGTGTCTTCCCTTTCTTTTGTGAGCTTGTACATTAGAGCTGCTAAGAATGCAGGATTTGAGGATTCCTGCATCACTTTCTGGATGTCGCTGTCAAAGTCATTGAATTCAGGGGCAACTTTCTTCACTGCCTCAAAATCAGCGAGCAATTTTTGCGCATCGTAGGGTAATGTGTCATGATTACTCATGCTGTATCATGATACTGTCATGATATATATAAAGGTATCCTGCTACCAAAAGAGAACCATTTTTTAGTCAAAACTTCTATTTCCTTACTATTTGACAAAAACGGCGCCCAATCTAAGCCCCTTTTGCGGGAGGTTATTTAGCCCAAAAAGAGCAATTATTATTAGAAATAAAGAAGTATTTAATAATTTGTAAAGCGTGATTTGTACATGGGACTTGCAGGAAGAAGACGAAGACTTCGAAATTTCGATTTACGCGCGAAACAATTCAAAAATGCAGTTGAAAGAACTCCACTTACGACTTCAAAAGAAATAATTAGAGACACGAGACGCGCCAGAGTGGGAACTGGGCAGCACAAAAGACTAATTTTGAAAAATACATTGCCTCACGCAAAGATAGCTGACAAATTAACGCGAATCCTTTTATCAGATTTTCAAGTGAATTCAATAAAACCCAAAAATTTTGTTTTAGTACAACCACGCTTGTCAGAAAATGGAGTACAAGAATACTTCAACAAGCCTTCAATACTTTCTCTTTCAAATTATCTCTCTAATCCTGATTTTAAGGGAGATCCGATGAATCGGAAAACGGATTATTTTCTATGCAAGCAATTTGTAAACCAAAAACAAAACAGGGGAATCACCACCAAACAAATCGCAGAAACAATGGAAGAATTCAATTCAAAACTTGACGACATTCATGATGGTTGGGGAAGGATATTACCTTCAAACTTAATAGTTCTAGGAAAAACAAAAGAAGGAAAACTTAGAATTGCACTAGTAGACATATAATAAACAAAACTAATCAAAATTTAATAAAAAAAATTAAAAAAATAAAAGTTGTTGAAGGCAATTTAGCACCCTCAACAAAAATTATAACTTACAAGCTTAGAACTATTTCTATCGCTGAAACTTTCAATGGTCTGCCATCATCAGTAGTCACTTCTTCTGTGGAAGTGAGTATCGATTTTAGGTGAACTTCAGGCGATTTGTTCCTGATTATTTGTTCAACATCAACCGCTCTTGAAATTGATTGTCCTCTTGCTTTTAGAGTAACTTCTTTTGCGCCTGCGTTAAACTGTGTTATTACTGCGAGCACGTACGCCATTACCCCCTTCTTTCCAACGTAAACGTAGTTTCCAACTGGCCTCTGGGGCAGCTCTTCAGGCGATCTTTCGATAACCTCTTCGCTTACTTCTTCAACCACTTTGGCTTTCGCAGCCTTAGGGGTTTTAGGTTCCTTAGCTTCCTTTGCTATCTTTGCTTTCTTTTCTGCCATCCTTGATTCCTCCGTGTAGAATGAATTCTCTTGCACCTATTTGGACAAAATAACGTTTTTAAATGCACTTAAGGAGGTGCGCCGCAAAAGTAGAATCAAGGCAAACCGGCGGCTTTCTTAATATATTTTATACTTGCCTGAGAAACTGGAACATTCGCATCCTGCGAATCCTTGCTGTATTCAATTAATTTTTGGCCGCTGTATTCAACCCAAAGATTCCCAGTACTCTCATCAATCATTGTTCTTGTCATTGCGTTTGGATCTAAATCCCAACTTCCAACGCTAGAGTTATACGAGCTATACCAGCAACATGTCCAATCATATCTCTGAGTACAGTATCCTTTTGTCCTGAGCTTACCGGCTATGTTTCCGAAGCTGTCAATTGCGAGAATTGAAATTCCGACCCCTTCAGCCTGGGAAACCGTACCCCTCTCGTTAAACGAACCGCTCCAGCTGCTTGTCTGAACCATCGGCCCCATCTCCCCAGCGCAAGTATAATGGGGCGTGACATCCATGTACCCAGTAGTGTACATTTTCGTGAAAGGCGAACTTGTAATCGCCCAAAAATGGCCCTTTGTTGTTGGAATAACTTTGCCCATGTTTGTAAAAGGATAATTTATGTCAAGCGAAGATTGTTTCTCAAACGTGCCTGAAGAATCCAAAATAAAATAATTGTTTATGCTATTCACTGCCGCCATAAGCCAAATCTTTCCATCAGAAGCAACAAAATCGAGTTTGTTTTGAGCATAAATATAATTAGTTCCGCTCGGACCATAACTATCGCTGCGCGACATATATGATTGAGTATATCCGCTAGGACTATCGAAGACAGTTTTCTTGAAGAGCACGCACTCATCACTCGCAAGATCTACGCCCGTTGAGCAAGGAATTATTTTGTTCCCATCTTTTTGGAATGTGGTGGTCGCTCCGCCGTTTGCACACTTGTCCATTGTTCCCGCAACTTTTACAATACCAAGAGTTACCCCTTCAGTTATTTTTATGTATGAATCGCCCGCAGAGTCATAGAAAGGGCTGGATCTGTTTGAATCATAATCACAATTGAAATTATTCTGCTGAGTAGATTGCAACATTATCAAATTGTACATGTTTATCATATACTGGCTCGGCTGGGTCTCGGAGTTGCAGGAATTCATCCACCAAAATGCTCCCGCGCCGCTGCAATCTGATTCGGTTGTGCAAAGATCAACTCGCTCAAGGCTGCATGCAGGAGGCTGGGCACTCGCATTGCATGTATTGTTCCACCAATATCCTCCAATAGCGGTGCAATTAGCGTCCGATGTACAGAGATTCAAATGAGCTGAATCGCATACTGCAACAACGCCTTCAGGATCTTGGTTGCATTTATCCCCCCACCAATAACCGCTCGCTGCGGCGCAATTCGCATCGTCAATGCAGAGATTCAAGTTCGCAGTTGCGCAAATAGGCTGCGAAGAATAGTTGCACTTCGAATCCCACCAGAATCCGCCGGCGACCACGCAGTTTGAATCGCTAGTGCAATAATTCAAATTCGCAATTCCGCAAACAGGCTTCACTGACAAATCATTGAAGCATGATGCTCGAGCGCTCTCAAGAGTTGATGAAATCGCTTCGCAAAATATGTTGTTGTCATAGTAAAGGGCGAGCGAGCGGTAGATGAATGCCTTCTCAAGATCAGAAGATGAAGTTGAATTCATTCTCTTTATCAAGAGCGATTTTTCAGCAAGCTTCTTGCTGTCAAGGCTTTTGATGCACGAAGCGCCTGTATATATGCTCTTTTCCGCGCTGAAAAAGCACGCGTCAAAATATGAGTAATCATCCGCAAATTTTGACAAGAGCGCAGCCTTTGTGTCATTTGATATGGATGAATTGGCCCTGATGAATTCAAGCTGCCTGAGCGGGTCAAGACCGAAGAGCATCGAGAAACTATTTGTGCAATCATAAAACTTCCCTAGGTCATATGCAACAGTGTTGCAATTACTCATTAGAACGGTTTCCCCTCCCCCAAAATATTCCAAAGGGATTGTCATTGAATCTGCGGGAGCAGCGACCATGGATGGGCCATAGGTTTTTGTCCCCAGAACCATGCCATCCACTGAGAGGCTAACGCTGGCGGTACTGTTTGTGGATCTGTCCAGAAAAACGACATAGCCCTGATTTAAGTCATCAAGCCCCATTGTACTCGAGCTGGAGTATCCTGTGCTTGATGTGAGCAGCGAGAAAGAGGGTGATATGTACTCAACGGCGTTTTCACCATAGTCATTGCCGCAATATCCGCTGACGCAGACAATATTTCCCGCATCCGAAGCGAGTACAGCCGAATCATTAGATGGCGTGTAATTCACAGTCACTGTGGCTGAATTGCTTCCATCGGGAGATGAGAGAGTAATGCTTTTCACAGAACCGTTTTCTTTCGCATAGGTGCTTACAGCGTTCGAAGAAGATATTATTGTTTTTGAGTCATCAATGGCAATCGATTGCGACAAAATGATCTTGCCATTCTCCATTGTTTCAACCTTAGATATACTGCCGTCAACATAAGTGAAAGCGAGTTCCGTCGTTCCCGCTGCACTCAAGACTGTTGCTTTTTTCAAGAAGCCGTTTTCATAATAGAATTGCCTGTTCCAATCGGCCAGAGAGCTTATCGTACTTTTCGACCTTATCTCAGACAATCTTCCGTCCGAATAAGTATAGTCGTTTTCTGTGTTGAATATGCTGTCCCCCTTGATGCGCTTTGTCAGCATGTACCTTTCGCCGATCTTTTCAGTGAATTCCATCAAGTCCTTGAATCCAGACACAGTGAACCCGTTTCCGGTTGAACTTATCGCGCTCGGATCAACATAGGCCACACCATCATCCGAGAAAAGCTTGTATCCTGACGAGTCCTTTTCTAGAAACGACAGGAAGACTGCAATCTTGCCGAACGATGCGTCGAGGATGTCAGATTCTTCCAAGTAAATATTATCTGAAATCTGGTAATGCACCAGTCTTGTTCCCGCATCGATTCCATAGATGAAAGACCGCCCTTCAGCTTCCCTTGAATAATCCAAAATAAACTTTCCAGTTGCAGGGGATGAAGGCGATTCGTCGCATTTGTCCCTGAAATCGCCGTATTTCAAGTAGTCATTATATGCATTGTCAAAGTACTTCTCAAAGAACTCTGACGGAGTCATCCCAAACCCCATATAATCCAAGATTTTTGAGGCGATTAGTGCATCCTTGAGATCCCGCGCAATTCTGTCCCCATTTATGTTCTGGGCATTATACTTGTCAAGACCTAGAAGCCCCAAGGCGTAGTCATAGGGCTCCTGTGACCATTGAGTCATATTCAAGGAAGTTATTCCTGCTGCCAAGTGGCCCATGCTAAAAACATAATCCCTATAGTACACCATTGATTCCATTCTGGTCCCGAATGAGCGGTAGCCTGTTGATGGCAACGAAGATATTTCAGTATTTACCCTGTCAAGTGTCCTATATGTTTCGCTGTCCTTGAAGCCGCCCAAATCATGGTGCGTAACCCAGGTGAGCCCGCTGTCACCCACATAGTCGTATTGTTTTTTTGTGAGATACTTGAAGAAGTCGTTCGCTGAAAGATCATTTCCCGTATCCTTTTTGTATTGTGATTCAAATTCTTTAAGAATATTCAAAAAATCATCCATAGTAAGATTATACTTTGGTTTTTTTGTTGGATCGGCCCCTCTGCCCCCGTTTTGCGCCAGACAAGGATTGAAAGTTATCTTACCAATTATTATTTTAACAGTCCTTGAGAATGGATTATCCCAATTCCAGAAAGATGCAATCTTGTCTATTGTTCCCTTGTAATAACATTTTCCATCCGAATCACATTCTTTCTTTCCAGTTCCACGCTCAGTCCAAGTGTTTGAATTTTCATCAAAGAACCACAATGGTATTGTGTCAGGAGCGGTATCCTTTTGCGCATCGGCTATTTCTGATATGAGTTGAGCTTTTGAACCATCTTTCAAGTCAAGTTTTTCCCCGGAATCATCCTCGACTTGCACCTTTACAAAACCGAAAGATTGGAAAGAAACTACTGAACCGTCGGTTCTCTCACCAGTAAAATCACCCGGGAAAAAAGCCAAATCGACAGGATCTGAAGAATCAAATCGAGTAAGCGAAACATTTGCAGAACCGGCAGGAGTGCCATCAGATAATTTCACAAGCGAGCTTGCAGGAATTGCTAGGCTTGCGCCGTCCTGAGAAACATTAGAATCCTTTTTGAAATCAATTTTTTCAAAAGGAGTCTCAGGCGCAAGTTGTGCATCGAGGGTATTTTGGCCGGCTCTCAAAACAATCTTTTTATGCAAGGGCACAAATCCTTCTTTCTTGAAAGTGAGTGTCGCATCGCCAAGGCACGAGGTTGAGATTAGATATTCCGAGTCGCTCATGCTGACCACATTATAATCGCGCAAATTTGCGGTGATTACCGTATCAGAAAATGATTCTGCATTCCCAAATATCTGGCCGCCCAAAGTTGACATTGTTTTCCCGCATTCAGACCCTGCCGACAGGAATTGGTTGTCTGCCGTGCTATTCGGGTTTACCTTGATGAATATCTGCCCAGCAAAAACGAGCAAGGCAATTGTTATCATTAGCATTACAACAACTGATCCGATTTGATACATATCGGAAGGCTTCTCTGGTCTGAAATTTTTTGAAGAAGGCGATTTAGGAATCTCTATTGGCGCCGGTACCGGCGCCGATGCGGGCACCTGAACTTGAGGGGCAATGTCCTCAATTAATATCTTTCCCATTCGAGAAACTAATGCTTTACCTGTTTTTAATGCTTGAGTTTGAAGAAAAATGAATAGATAACTAAAATAAAGGCTATTCAAAAATCAAGGAAAAAGAAAAAAATATGAGCAAAGGAATTCCTTTGCCCTTTTATGCTAAATTTACTTTACAAAAAATGGGCTTTGCCCATTTTATGTAAGTGAAAAACTAGGTTTTTCACTTTAGATAGAAGATTGTGTTCTTGAACACACCCATTGTGAGGCCTGGGTCGTAATTGAAGTATACGACCGATCCGAATGGGAAGTTCTTCTTTTCAACTATTGCAGGGTATGACTGAGGTGTGTTCTCAGCTTTGATGTAAGCGATTGTTTTTGCACCTTCATCTGCCTGTACTGCGAAAGTTGAGAGTGCGTATGGAACGTCTCCTGCTGGAGGGCTCATCGGGATTCCGTTCATTATTGGGTGATCGAAATCCTGCTGGTAAATTCTTCCAACAACGCTTATCTGTCTTCCTTCTGCGCAAGTAGGAACATTGTCGCTTCCTAGAACGCACTCAACAGGAATTATCTTTCCGAAACTTGCTTTCCAGCCAACAACATCTTTTGCTGTTAATCCTGCGAAACCAACGCTCTGGTAGATTCCTGAGTTCTGTACAACTATCATGTTTCCGCCTTTTTGCACATACTTCTGTATTGCTTCGGCGAGAGCAACTGTTACGCTCTTATCTGAAACTATTGATTGATCAAGTATTACCAAATCATACTGATTCAATTCTTCTGCAGCAGCATTTCCAAATGAAGCTGCATCTCTTATTCTATAAGTCAATGTATAGCTAAGATTATCGAGAACTACTCTTTCTCCGAGTGATGGTTCTCCTATAATTAGAACTTGTACGTGTGCCGAACCTTTTGGCAAATAAGGAATATCAATTACTCCAAAATAATTTAATGAGGCAACACCTATGATCAATAAAAGAATCAAAGGCACTAATCCTTCGAGATTGAATCTCTTCATTGCGCCAGTTATTGGGGCAATAGGACCTGCTTCAGCTCCACCATCATCATACATTCAAACACACCCTTCCTTTAACTTAATCCAATTAACCTGTTAATACATTTCTGTTTGTCGTTGTTTATAATCTTTTCCTTTGGCCTTTCCTGGCTAAAAGAACTGAAAATAAATGATTATTGTTATTAATAAACCTTACCTATGCTTTTGCCCGAAAAACACCGCTACTTGCCAAGCATCCCAATTTACTTGCCAAGCATCCCCAAATACATTCTTTTCAAGTAAACAAATGATGCGTTATCAAGCGCCATGTATTCAAGAGGATAAGCATAGTATGCAATCCTTTCACCCATCCCGGAAGTTACTACTACTGGAGCGCTTTTTCCTAAACTGCTCTGTTCAAGCGTAACAACTACATTGCTATTGGCAGCGTTTGCGAACTGTTGAACCACTGATATTTGCCTTTCTTTGTTAATTTTTATAGGGAATATTGGTGCTGCTCCAAAAATCAAAGGATGATTTCCGGTTGATTCTGTTTTGAAGTTTCCAACTGTAAAATTCCCGTCGTTACATCTTGAAATATCACAATAATTTCCCTTAAATCTCAATCCCAAAAATTCATCAAAATTCTCTACTATATAGTCTGTGTCTGTTTCCTTTACTCTCACCCAAGGATTATCAGCCACTTTTGCAAGCGCATTAATATCAGTGAAATCGGTAAGCTCATCATCGCCCTTAACGGTGCCTGCGTCCCCTATCCAAACAAGTCTTCCGCCGTATTGGTTAACGTAGGAAGTGAACATCTTCAACTGATCAATGGACATTTTTCTTGCATGCTCAACAATCACCAACTTGTAGCTTTTCAAGTTCCCAAGCGACACCTGATCAACATTTGCCAAATCCACCGCGTTCACTCCAAGCGTTGCTGGATCCTGCATCAAAAGTTTTAGCGCCTGAGGATCACCTAAGCCCTCATCACCATACACAATTAGCACTCTTGGAGCCCCCATTATGGCTTCATATCCATCGCAAAGGAAAGGAACTGTGCCGCATTTCATCAGGCCGGTCCACACGAGTATAAACAGTATTATTACGCCAAGAACTATGATTCCCACACTCTTGAGGATCATCTGGATCTGTTCTTCTTCGAGCATTCACACTACCTTTATAAAGATTCTTTACCAGCTACTCTATATTAGATAATGGGGAAACCCGATATATAATAATGGTGGTTTGATGGTAAAATTCACGAAACGCGCAGCACAGTCCTCGGGACCAAGCTCATCGATAGGAATAATGAGGTTCTTTGATGCTGATTCAAAGAGCCCAAAGCTCAACCCCTACTTTGTAGTGGCGGCAATAATAGTGTTTATAGTACTCATTCTAGTTCTTGGACTAATGAAGTAAAAGGATTTTGATTTTTTGCCAAAATAGGGCAAAAAAATCATTTTTTTATCTCGAAAGAAAATTCTCTCTCGACAAGTTTTTCTACTTTCCCAAAAAGCGGCACCAAATTTATTTTAGTAGAAGTCTTTTCGGTTATCTTTGCAGAATTAGCTTTCACAAAATCTGGGTCGCTTGAGTAAATATCTATTGCAACTTCCTGCCCTGGCTTAAGACCCATCTTCTTTCTCATATCCTGTATGTTTCTAAGTATCTCGCTTAGCTCCCATTCATCCTTCAACTGTTTTGAGGCAGCGACTTTAAGCCACATTTTTGTTCCAGGAACTTCTTTCTTTGCAAAATCGGATTCTGCCCCAGAAAATTTTGAGAAAGTAACTTTCTTTACGTTGCACATCTTCATCAATACGCCTGAGAACTCCAAAAGATTCTTGTCAGAATCAATAACCAGTTCTTCAAGCTGCCAGCGCAGTCTCAATTTCTGTTCTGAACGAAGAGCGAGAACGTTTTGTGCAAGAGTTTCAGCAAATTTGAATGATTCTTCAAATTCGGGATTCTTGTATTTTGAAAGATCCAAAAAATCAAGCAGGTGTATCGAATCTTTTCCGCCAAGTTCTGCAAAGTAATATTCTGAAGCGTGAGGAGCTATTGGAGAAAACAATCTTAGCATGGAGCTAATTGCAAGCGAAACTGTCAAATCAACCTGCTTTTGTGTCTCTGTCCCAAGTCTTTGCCTTATGAGCTGTAAATATCCTCTTGAGAAATCCTTGTCGACGAAATTCTGGAAAGCAACTACTGCGCGAGAAAATTCGTATGAATTATATGCAGCAAGCATCTCTTCGCTAAGTGTTGCGAGCTTGCTTAAGAACCATTTATCTTCTGCGAGCAATGTTTTGAAACTACTGTCCAACAAATTGTGTGCTTCCAAATTTATGTTCATATACATTTTGGCATAATTTATCGAATTAGTCATGGTGTTAAAGAACACCCCGATTTCGCCAACGCCTTTCTCATCGAAATTGAAATCAGTTCCCTTGCTCTGCGAAAGCAAATAGGATCTCAAATAATCCCTGTTATATTTTTGTATCATGTCTTCAGGCGAAACGGCATTGCCTCTGCTCTTTGACATCTTCTGCTTTCCAAGATCTCTAACCATTCCGTGAACCGACACGGCCTTGTAAGGAAGCTTATTGAAGCAAATCATTGAGAGGATGCTTTGCGAATTCCACCATCCGCGCACCTGTTCAGTCATTTCAATATTCAAGTCAGCTGGCCAATATTCGTCGAAAAGTTTCTGGTCTTGGGGGAATTTTAAATTAGCCCAGCTTGAAACTCCGGAATCAAACCAAACATCAAGCACTTCAGGAACTCTTGACATTTCCTTGCCGCATTTGCATTTTATTTTTACTTCATCAATGTAAGGCTTATGTAATTCAACATCTTTTGTAAGATTTGCAAGTTTTTTTAATTCAGCAATTGAACCAACAACAACTTTCTCTCCGCAGGAGCAAGTCCAGATTGGAAGCGGCGCGCCCCAATATCTCGCCCTCGATACAGGCCAGTCGTTTAAGTTTTCAGTCCAGTTCTTCATTCTGTCTTTCATCCAAACAGGAACCCAATTGACTTCGTTGTTTGCGTCAAGAAGCTTCTGCCTTATCTCTGAAACTTTCAAGAACCACTGGGGAACTGAAATCATTAAGAGCGGCGAGTCGCATCTCCAGCAAAGAGGATAATCGTGAGTGTAGCTGTGCTTGAGCGGAAGCAAATTTCTTTCAGTGAGAATTGAAATTATTTCTTCGTTTGTCGGCCTTGCTTCTTTTCCTTCAAATTGCTTTGCTTCGCTAGTGAATTTTCCGTCAAGACCAACAGGACTAATTGCAGGAAGACCAGCGCGAAGTCCTGCATCAAAATCTTCTTTCCCATGACCCGGAGCTGTGTGAACGAGTCCCGAACCAGTATCAAGAGTAACATATCTGTCACTCAATATTACTCTGTAAGCAGTCTTTTTCACTTCAGGACTTATTTGTATGTCAAAAAGCGGATCGTACTTGAGTCCTTCAAGTTCCGCACCAAGAACAACTTTGTCTAAAATAAATCCTGCTTCAACAGAATCCATGAATTTTGCTAAAAGTTCTTTTGCAACAACCCAAGTTTCGCCGTTTGATAACTTTGCAAAAGCGTATTCAAATTTCGGGTGAACCATAACACCGGTGTTTGCAGGAAGCGTCCAGGGCGTAGTGGTCCAAACAACCAAGTAAGTGTTTTCTGGAAGAGTTTTGTAAAGTGAATTTGCGCCCGATTTGTCAGAATAAACCCCATTCACTTTTAATTTAACAAATATTGCAGTGTCTGCGAGCTTTGTATATTCTATTTCGTTGAACGCTACTGCTGTAGCGCAGTGCGGGCAAACGTGGACAGGGTATTTCCCCAAGTAGAGCAGATTTTTTTCGTCGGCTTTCTTAAAAGAATACCATATCGCTTCGATGTATTCGTTGTTAAGTGTAAGGTAAGGATCAGAGTAATCCATCCAGTCGCCGAGATTGTCAAATTCTTTTCCCATTGTGTCAACGAACTGTGTCGCAAACAATTTGCATTCTTTTATGAAATTCTCAACACCATATTCTTCAATATCTTTCTTTGTCTTGAATCCGAGTTTCTTCTCAACCTTGCTTTCAATTGGAACCCCGTGCGTATCATAACCCGGTCTATCAAAAACCCTTTTTCCCTGCATTCTTTGAGATCTTATTGCGCAATCTTTCATTATTTTGTTGAGCGCAGTCCCCATGTGTATGTGGCCTGTCGCATATGGAGGGCCATCCATGAAATAGAATTTTTGCTTTCCAAGCTTAGTCTTGTCTCTTACTTTCTTCTTTACAGAAGAAGTATCCCAAAACTTTCGAACGCCGTTCTCCTGTTCAAGAGAATAGGGTTTTATAGAAGTCCCAACCATTTTTGCATTCACCAATTAGCTAATTCCATCCGTTCAAATTCAGTTTTTTCAAATAAAATCGTGAAGTGGGCGATAGCGGATTTGAACCGCTGACCCCTAGTGTATAAGACTAATGCTCTAACCAGGCTGAGCTAATCGCCCTTCACATTTCCCCCTTTTTTGCAGCTTTGCCGCAGAAAAGATAAGTATCAAGGGAAGAAGAATCTTTAAAAAAGAGAGCATTTAAGAGAGCGAACAAATCAAAATCATGCGCGAAATGGCTGATGTATAACTAAATCCCTTCTCTTAGCTTGCATAACTAATCTGCCCTTAAAATCCCTTAAAAATCTATGGTTGAAAGAAAAAGCTTGCGCACTTTACTTGCGCTTCATTTCCTTAACTATTATTTTTGCTTCATCTTTAAGGGCAAGTCCGAAAGATATTCCTACAACTAGTCCTGCGGCGAGCATTATCCCCGTAAACGCGATAAGGAAAGTGAGCTCAAGGAGCTGGGTTGGAAGCCCCATCATATTAATCCCCATAACAATTGCAACGTAAACTATCATCAGCTCAGCAACTAATCCCGTGGCTCTTCTTAGCGAGTGCCTTGATGACTCAATGGCGTTTCTAACATATCTTGCGATTATTAGCCCTGCAATTATCACTACTATTGCAGCGATTACTGTAAGCGCGTACTGTATCCAAAAACCGAGCACTTGGTTAAGCGTAACAAGATTAACAATCTCTACGGCCTGTTTTAAGAAAACAAAGAAAATGTACCATTTTACGATTGATCCCGCAACTTCAGAAACTTTCTTATGTCCTATTGCCGATACGAGCTTGTGGTCTTTCATCCAGTCGTCGACGCTTGCAGCCTTAAGAAACCCAATTGTGAGCAGCTTTACTACCCAGCCGATAACGTAACCGATTATTACAAAAATTGCGGCAACTATGAGGCTTGGGAGAGCCGCTTCAAACACTATCCCTGTTGCGGTAATCGCCTGTGAAAATAATTCGCTAAAGTCCATATTACGCACCATTGTAAGCCAATAGAGTATAAAAATCTTTTCTAAAAAGAAAAAGACCTTTTTTCCGAAGTAAACTAATTTATCTTTTCGTAAACGATTGATGCGATTGATCTTATCTCATCAACCATCACTTTGTTGCACCAGCCGGTTGTCTCGAAAAGATAATGAGTTTTTTGGAAGATTGGTCTTACGCTTGCATCCTTTGTTCCTTCAAAAGAATTCTCGCCCAAAAGCCCTTCCGCCTTAACTTCCCAATTTGCAGAAGCGAATAATCCTGCAGAATAAGAGTTTCTAAACGAGGTGAACCCTTCAATCGCCTCAGCGTCTGAAACATAATCCCTTACTACAAAATCGCAATCTTCAACAGTATAAGTGTAAGTGTCTGCGGTCCCAAGAGCAAGATCTTTCACAGCCATTTCTGATTCTAGCGACACTGCAGAAGTGACGCCTATTCCCTCAAGATCGCTTGAAACAATTGCTTTTGCAGGGCTAAAAAGTCCGTTAGTGTCGCTTTCAACCGCGTTTTCATCAAGACCCGGCAGGGCAACAACAGGAGCAGTTACTGAAATGTCTAACTCTGAAACTATCTTCGCATCACCAGGATTCTTCAAATCAGTAATTGTTATTTTTATCTTGTAATCCTCCCCAGCCACCAAGGGATCTCCTACAGTAAGAGTTGCAAAAAACATGTCATTTGCAGAATCAAGGCCGGTGTCGGCATATGACTCCAAAATATTTTCTGCGGACAACAAGGATTGTCCGTTAGAATCTAAAGTATCAATCGCCATTGCAGGAAATATGTTTCCGTCAACTTCGGTAAACCCAGAAACGCCGTCAATTACTATCTCAATCTTTTTTCCATACTCTATTTGGGTGGTTGAAGTTCTTTCTCCACCTATTTTAATATAAGATTCTTCAAAATCTAAGTCCGTACTTGCGGTTGTTTGTCCTGTGCCCAAATTTGTACTCGTATTCTCTCCAAGAGTTAAATTCAGCGGATTGAATATTACAAAGAATGCTACCGCGCCGAAAAAGCAAACAAGCACTAGGATAACAACTATTATCAAAATTGGAATTAGTTTTGATTTTGGCTTTTTTTGCGCCTGCACGGGAGCGGGCTTACTGCTGGGCAAATTAGGATCGTAAGATCTCTGATAAGCTTCATATTCTCCTTGAGCTCTTGCTTTTTCCTCCAAGTGCTGGGCAGCCAGGCGCTTCATTTCTTCAAGCGCTTTTTGCTTTGCAATATCCTGCTCGGGAGAATTTTTTGGATACATATATTATGCCTTGGATTCCTTTTCAACTATTTGCTGCGTTTCTTTAACCGCAACGTCAAGCAAATCGTTCACAACCGCATAATCAAACAAAGGCGCTTTTTTTAGTTCTTCTTTTGCAACAGCTATTCTTTTGTCAATTATTTCTTCAGAATCAGTTTTGCGCTTCTTAAGTCTCGCCCTTAATTCCTCAAACTTTGGAGGCTTGATAAAAATCGTCACTGCGCGCGAATCATTCTTTTTTATCGTCTCTGCGCCTTGGACATCAACCACAAAAAGAAGACTCTTTTTTGACGCAAGAATTTTTTTCACATCTTCCTTGAGACTTCCATAATAATTTCCATACACTAATGCATTCTCAAAGAAAGCCTTTTTCTCAATCAGCGCCTTAAATTTTTCCACGCTTAAGAACCTAGAATCAACACCGTCTTTTTCCTTTCCTCTCGGCGCACGAGTGGTGCAGGTAATCACTTTCTTCAGATTTTTGTTTTTCAAAAGCAGGGCATCGGCTATCGTACTCTTTCCTACTCCAGAGGAACCGGTGATGACAAATATCTTTGGCTTCATTTGAAGAGTAAGACGTTATTGAGGTATTTATTAGTATCTAAAAAAAAGAGTTTGTTAAAAAAAGAAATTGAATGGAAGATGCTACAGCTCCATTCAAAGGGTCATCTTTAGATGACCCGCGTTAGCTTTTCGCGAACCTTTTGCGACCGAAGGGAGCGAAAAGGTTCAGTTACATCTCCATTCCGCCCATTGAGCCGCCGGGACCCATCTGCCCCGCGCCCATGGCCTTGCTCTTGGATGATCCAAGGATTATATCGTCTATTCTTAGAATCATTTCAGCAACTTCGCTGGCTGAATCTATCGCCTGCGTCTTTACTGCCAAAGGTTCTAGGACTCTTGCTTCTTTCATGTCCTCTATTTTTCCCTTGTAAACATTTACTCCAACATATTTTCCGCCTTTCTTTGCGTGAGCACTTCTTAGAGTTACAAGCGCATCGATTGGATCCATTCCTGCTGTTTCAGCAAGCGTTCTTGGTATTATTTCAAGCCCTTCAGCGAATGCTTCGATTGCGAGTTGTTCTCTTCCGCCGACAGTTTTTGCATAATCTCTAAGTCTTGAAGCAACTTCGGCTTCGCATGAACCTGCACCGACAAGAACTTTTCCATTCTCTGTTGCGGAGCATACTGCACCTATTGCATCAACCATAGCTCTCTCAGCTTCATCGATTACGTGTTCTGTTCCGCCCCTTATGAGGATTGAAACGCTCTTAGGGTTCTTGCATCCTTCAACGAAAACCATCGCATCTCCCGCGATTTTCTTTTCGTAAACTTTTCCTGCGAAACCCAAATCTTTGCTTGAGAGTTCTTTGATGCTGTTTACTACGCTTGCGCCTGTCGCCCTCGCGAGAGCGTCCATGTCGGATTTCTTTACCCTTCTAACAGCTATGATTCCTTCTTTTGCTAGGTAGTGCTGCGCCATATCATCAATTCCTTTTTGGGTGATGAGAACGTTTGCGCCCGATTTCTTTACACCTGCAACCATGTCTTTTAACATTTTTTCTTCTTGGTCAATGAATGCCTGTAGCTGATCAGGAGTATTGATTTCTATTTTTGTGTCATTTTCTGGTTCTTTAACTTCCAAAGCCAAATCCATCAAAGCTATTTTTGCATTAGTGAGGCTTCTTGGCATTGCTGTGTGAACTATTTCCTTGTCAATTACTATTCCACTGATAAGCATTGTCTCGTTAAGCGAAGCGCCTGTTTTCTTTTCTATTTTTATGTTCTCTTCGTCAACAATCATTTTTGTTCCTTGAGCTTCTGCGATGCTTTGAACAGCGTCAACAACAAGATCCGCAAGCACGTCAGATGATTCCGCAGTCTTTCCAGTCATTGAAGTGAATGCAATTGTTCTTAGAGATTTTTTATCCTTGAAATCTATTGGGTCGGCCGTTTCTGCATAATATTCTTTAGCTTTTTTTGCAGCCATCCTATATCCGTTGATTATAATGCTTGGATGTATTGAGTCGTCCAAAAGCTTTTCTGCTTTTTCTAAAAAAGTTCCTGCAATAACTACTGCTGTTGTTGTTCCGTCGCCGACTTCATCATCCTGAGTCTTTGCAACTTCAACCATCATTTTTCCAACAGGGTGCTCTATGGCCATTTCGCTAAGAATTGTTGCGCCATCATTTGAAATTGTAACGTCGCCAAGGTCGTCAACTATCATCTTGTCCATTCCCTTAGGACCAAGAGTGCTCTTTACAGCCTGTGCCACAGCGCGTGCAATTAAAATATTCATTCTCTGGGCATCTTTGCCCTTCATTCTTCTTGTACCTTCTCCCATGAAAGCGTTCTGCGATTCTCCTTCTGCCATAAAAACATTCCCCCGAAAATTAATTTTCACCAAGCTGAATTAGCCTACTAGGCTTGATTACAAAAGAGAGCCTAAAAAAGGAATATAAAGGTTATGGAACGTGTTTGCTAGGCATTGGAAAAGCCATTTTACAAGAAATCCCAAACTAATACGCATTTTGATAAAGCGCAGCTATTCCAGCATCGGGAATATAATTTAAGAAAATAAGTTCGCTTTCGCCCGGAGAAACAGTTGTTTCTGCTATCGAAAGCTCCTTTGCTTTGTTCCTAATCTCCTGAAGTGCATCAAGGCTCTCGTCTTTGGTCGTTTCAGAAGAGCCGAACTAATCCTGCCCCCCCACCCTATTATACCCCTGTGACAGCAAGTATTACAATTGCAACAACAAGAATTGCTGCGCCGATTATTATGCCCGCCGCTACCAGACCCACCACCACAAAGACTGCAATGGCAACCAAATACCCCATAGTACCTTGAGTTTTACCAAAAACAACGCTCTTATCCATGGGCTTACCCCCTATAAGGAATTTCTTGATTAATAAATCTTTTTGTAGGCAAATAGTGTGATGAATCTAGTCAAGATAAGGCGAATAGCGAAAGGCTGGAGCTCCTACATTTTTTTGGCAAAGGATTCAAAGGGAAACCAACTGGTGCTTAAAGAGGTTCGCGAAAAGAGCCCGCGAAAGGACCTTGCGCACCGCGAGGGAGAAATGCTTTTGCGCACAAATAGCGTTGGCGTGGGACCAAAAGTCATTGAAGTAAATTACAAAGATAATTTTGTCGCAATGGAATACATTTCGGGACCAAAGTTTTTGGATTGGGTAATGAGCGAGAACTTTGACAAAGAAGTTTCAAAAGAAGACCTATATTTTTTCATAAAAGATTTGTACAGACAGTGCTTGGCTCTTGATTCGCTCGGCTTGAGCCACAATCAATTACAAGTGGGAAAAAATATTTTGGTGAAAAGCTCGAATGGAAAATATTTTCCAGTAATAATTGATTTTGAAAAAGCGACGATGAAAACACCCGATACGACTAGGAACTTGGGGCAAATAATGAGCTTCTTGTTTTACAATCCAAATGGAGCAGTGGCGAAGAAAGTAAGGGAAAAGCTCGAGATAGAACTTTGAGTTGTTAGGAAATAGCCTAAATAATTTATGCCGGCATGTAATAAATTCTCAGACCTTTGAGCTTGAAAGTTGCTGCGCCAAAGCTTGTTGAAGGAGCGCCTCTGCTCAAATCGATTTTGAGATATCTGCCGGTAATGTTCCCGCTAACACTAAAAGATCCTTCTCCTGAAGTGACTCCACCATTGTTTATCGCAGTATAAGTGCTGTTGTCCCTACTAAAGCTCATGCTTATACTCGTGCCGCTAGATGGAGAGTTGGTTGAAATGTTGAAATCCATGAAAACTGTTCCTGAAGGATAATTGTTGAAAGACGATCCGAGATCTATAAGTAAAATTCCATCTTGTGTTCCGCAACTACTTCCAAGGCATCCGCTGCCATCGCTCTTAGCCGCATATGTCTGCGAAATAAACGTCGAGTCGCTCGAATCTGTGAGCTTTGAAATCTCAGAAAGCAGACTTGCACTAAGAGTGTTTGTGATAAGGCTCGAAGAAGTAAGAGTGGCAAGATTGTACTTTACCATTCCCGCGCTTGTTCCACACGACCAATTACCTGAACCTGTGGATATAAGTATTTCTCCGACGTTGCAAGTTGGCAAAGAAGAGCCACCGGTTCCATCGCAGACTTCTTTCCAACAATCAATCTCCGTAATATACTCCATGTTAGGGTGGAGCGAAGGATTGTAAGCATCAAACCAAACAGCATTACTCCAATAACTTGCAACATCAGGATTAGATATCGTACTACCAGATGATTTAAGTCCACTTGCAGCAAGCTTGTACCCTAATAGCTCACAAATCTTGTTTGCCTGTTCAGTCTTAGTATTCAAATAATTCCCACAATACCTATTCTTTGAGGCTCCGCAAATTTGCCCCACCGTCAAAACAGCTGTTTTTTCTAAATGACATCCTCCAGCTCCGCCAGTGCCTGATCCATTCGCATCATCACCGCAAACCCAAGAACTTGAAGCAGTGCTGAACTTCACAACCTGTCCATTTGCACATGTGGGCAAAGTTGTTCCTGCCGTGCCGCCCGTAGAAGAAACGCTACCACAAACAAGCCCCCCACTAGAAACTTTAATCACATTACCATCAACACAATTAGAAGGCAAAGAAATCTGATCCAAAGAATGAGAAGGAACTCCGGCAGCCGGAGCGAAATACGCTGCGCCAGCGCTTACTGCAATAACCGAGAATACTATTATGCAAAAAACAAGAACAACCTTATCAAACGCACTCAAGAGAACCATTTTCATCAGCCATCAATACACATTTGGAGTTAATATCCTTTACTTTTTCCTTCTTGAAAACAAAATGAATGCGCCCGCAGTAAATGCAACCAAAAACGCTAATGCAAAATTGTTGTCAGGAATTGCAAAAGTCTGATCCTTTGTATCTTTTACCGCAAAGTACTCGTCTCTGGAACAAGCAGGTGCGACAAATCGTGCAAGATAAGTTCCAGCACCCCTATCAGAAATTACCTTAAAAGTGGCAGTGGAAGTCGCTGCGCCGCAAGGAATTTTTGAGAGAACTCCGCCCTCTGCTAGAATATTTCCTTGAGAATCAAATATTATAATATTAATATCGGCAGCAGGAAGACAAGTGAAAGAAAACTTAGTATCAGAATCAAGGTAGGCGTTTTCTACAGAGACTGTGCTTATGCAGGACTTTGAAGTCTCATCAGGAATTATTGTGGTTGCCACTCCTTTCTTACAACAGAACTTGAGTTCATTAGTAAAAACTCCGCATTTTGAGAGATGCGCATTTGTCGCAGAGCTTAGCGCAAAAACACAATCCTCCCTTTCGGCAGGACAATTCGCGCCGGCCGCAGTGTATGAACAAGTCCCTGAAGTAAAAATATCGCTTTTCATGCAAATGCTTGTAGAATAATTTGACTGATCATTCTTTTCAGCGTGCGCGTTTGTTCCACCGCTAAGGCCAAGAACTTTAACTCCGGAAGCACACATCGCCGAATCCTTAGAGTCAATTATAACTGAATTTAGATAAGCACATTCAGCCGAATTTGGATTACATGCGTGCGACTGAGAATCATTTGAATAATATTTCACTAAGTAAATGCTGTCTGCAAAGGAAAAGCTTGCGAGCAAGACTAGTGCCAGGAAGATAAATGAGATTCGCATGAGCATTTAATGGACTTTAGAGATATATAATAGTTGTCAAGAGGAGCAAATAAAAGAAAGCGCCAAAAAACTATCAAAACAATCCTTTGATGTAAGGTTCAGTTTCCATGGATAAAAGTTGTTTTTTATCCACCCATTTGTACTCAGTATGCTCTTTACTGAGTTTAATTTCTTCACTGCCGATTAATTCACATTCAAACACAACAACATATACAAAGTGAGTGTTCTTTTCCGAATAAACTAAAATAGGTTTTAGTATTTTTACGTTTAAATTAGTTTCCTCAAGAACTTCACGTTTCAACCCATCAATCGAATTCTCGCCGCGTTCAAGTTTTCCGCCTGGAAAATCCCAACAATTTGGATAAACTTTCGCAGTAGGACTGCGTTTCACAGTCAAATACTTACCTTTGTGGAGGATTAATGCTTTTTGAGGGACTCGAAAATTGTATTTTTCGCTCATAAGAACTCACAAGAGTTTACATCTTAAACTTTCTTTCAACTCCGCATGCAGGGTTTCGCCCCTGCAGGACAAGCGCCACACTCGCTATTTGCTCGGTGACGCAGAAGAGTTCACATTTTAAATTTACGTTCAACTTCCATTTCAAGTATCTTGCAGGCGGTCTTAATTGACTCCATTTCCTGTATGATTCTTTCTTTCTCAAGTTCTATTTCGGAAATTGTTTCGTATGGTTCAATAGCTTCCTTAAACATTGATCTGTCAATGTAAGGATATGGATAGGAATCCATTCTCTTTGAAACCCTTGACACAACCGAGCCGAGCCAAACGTTAAGCCCTTTCTTTACAGGCCCCTTGATTGTCTTTCCTTCTGACAAGTATTTTCTGAGCTTGTTTGTTATTGTTGCTTTTGGGAAAGGCAAGTCCTCGGAATCAAGCTTGAGCGATATCGCCTTATTTCTTGATTCAGAATCTATCTTGTCAATCACTTGATTGCACTGGTTCTTTATTGAAGAAATCATTTTTATCAAGTCTTCTCTTTGCTTGGTCAAATCCTGTATTTGTTCATAAGGTGCGATAACATCTTTTAGCATTTCATAATTAACGAAAGTGTAGGGCTGTGAATTCATTTTCTTTGCGATTCTTTCAACAAGTTCTGCTACCCAAATATTCATTTCATCTTTTACAGTTCCTTTGAGCTGTTTTCCTTTCGCAATGTCTTTTCTAACAAGATTAGTAATAGTTGCCCTAGGAAAAGGCAATTTTGATCCATCATCAACTTCAGCCGCTTCTTCGCCCGCTGATCCGACAACTTCGTCAGTTTCTTCGCTATCTTCTAGCTCGTTTTCCTTAACTTCTTTTTCATCGATTTTTGCCTCTAAAGCAGCCTTTGAAACGCTCATTTTTACCCACCAACCCGCTGTTTTTTTGATTATTTTATAATAAGTAAATAATTTTCGCTACATATCCCTTATAAATGCTTGTTTTATTTAGGGTTTTTTTTGAGCTAAAATGCACTAAAACCTAAATAAAGGCTAAAATGAGCTTGTTTTCAAATGGCTAAAATAATAACTAATGAAGAATACTTGGCAAAAAGACGACTAGAATTACCCGATTATTGAAGCAAACATTAGGGTAATACTTGCAATTACAAGCACAATTATCATGAGCATCTGGGCCATGTCTATTTTTGAGAAATTTATGAGGAAAAGGTAGAGCGAAACAAGCAATACTACTGCCCCAAGGGCCAGCATAAGGAGCGAGAATACCATCGATTTGTTCCTGAATTTGTGCACTTTCATCTGTTCGACATCAAGTTCCATCTGAGCCATCTTTCCGTTAATGGAATCAAGTGCAACTTTGACAAGCGATACTGTTCTGTCCGAAGAAGCGATAGTTTTATTCACATGCTCTTCAAAAGATTTTCCTTCCTTTAGCACTGCTTCTTCAGCACCGCTTATTTCAGCCATGGCGAGCTGCTTAATCTTGCCTTTCTCATCCTCTTCCATCCTTTCAAGATCTTTATGAATTATTTCCTCAAAATCTTTTTTCTGCGAAGAAAATTCCTGTTTTACAAGTCCGCCGATTTCCCTTCTTAAGAGTGTGAATGTGTCGGCTTCGGCAATCAATAAGAGTTTTTTTGCCTGATCTTCGCTTACTCCAAGTTCGCTTAAAGTTGCAACAATCTTTTCGCGAGGCTGTCCTTCCTGCACCATTTTCTGGATAATATCAATAATAGATTCGTTTGTCGGCAATCAATCCCCTCGGATAACAATCATTCTTGGGTAATAACCACTTCTTGTTCGAATTTCTGCACTAACTTACCCACGGTAAGAGTGAATTCAATTATTGTTTTCCCCGGAGTATTAGGGGTTAAGGTAGAATATAAAGGTTTACACTCATTTGAGCGGATTGGAATGCTTCTTGGGAAAAGTTTTTCATCAAAGTAATCCCCTTGGGCAACTTGACCCCAGGTAACATCGGACAAATCCGAAGGAGAAATGTTGCATAACTCCACCACAACATCATATTTTTGTCCGACGATCATATTTGTAGTTATTCTTACACTTGCTTTCACTGGTTCAAGCGTTGAAGGATCTATTGGAATAAATATTCTTTCAGCCCTATTGTAGGGTGCACGCACATAAACATCATACGCATTCACCTGCGCAAATGGAAGCTCCATGACGACCTCAAAATTCTCATCAGGGCCAAGAGCGCCGCCGTTACCAATTGAGCCGGTTATCTGTTCATCACCATACTTAACAAGTATATCAGCCCCCCTGACAAAATGATAGGAACTATTCTTCACCATCAACTGTAGGAGCATATGGTCCCCTTCAACAGATATCTGCGCATCAGAAACTGTTAATGGCTTGTAAAAAGAAACAAGATAAACTCCTGAAAAAAATATTATAGTAAATATCCCTATGAAGAAAGGGTACACTATTTTTCTCGGTATGTAAGCCATTCTTCTCATCCCTTTAGCGACATCTGCGAATCAACAAATTGCGAAAGTTGCGACACAAGACTTTTTCGGTTCAACATATAAAAAGCGCTCATCTTTTCCTTTCTTATTATTTTTGAAAGGGAATAAATAAACTTGTATATTATCTTGTCTTCATGATACAGTTCCATAACATCGAGTGAATCAATGACGAAGCAAACATCCTTGTAGTCATCCATTATGTTCACTATCTTTATCTGGATTTGAGTAAGATCGCGCAAAGAATCAATGAAAAAAAGATTTGGAGCCTCAATGGGCTTTGAAATATTTTTTGATATGGTATCGACAACAATCAGCCTCGCATAATCTATGTTTTTTTCCTGCATGAGGCGATAAAATGATTTGTAATTAAGAGTGGTCAAAATTATCGCAGGAGTGCTTCCGCTTTCAAGGGCGATTTTTACAAGAGTTGCAATAGCGTCTTTGTGAAGCGAAGGATCAAACGAAACAATTGCCTGCCCTTTGTGCTCGCCCCCCATTTGCCTTCTTGCTTCCCTAAGCAAGGATTGATCGGACGAAAGAAGCTCTTGGAGCTCGTCAAATTTCAGCTTTGGCTCTTTTTGCTGCTTTGCAACCGATTTTGAAAGAAACGCCTCGATTTGGGGGATGTTCTTGTCCCTATCTTGTTCCGAACTCATGGCAAAATAAGAGTAAAACTTATTATTAAACATAGCCGAGCCCTCAATTGACAATATCTAATAGCTCAGAGCAAACAAAGCACTATTGCCCAAAAAAAAGCTAACCCAAATTCTATTAAATAGGGAAGAGATTATAATAACAGCCTCAGAACCAAGAAAAAGGTTTTTACGATGGGAATATTAGACGGAAAAGTAGAGCCGAGGGATTCGCTTAAGGAACTTAAAAACCTCACAATGGGGGTAAAAACTCCCACTCCTGCACCTAAACAAACCACTCCTATCAACCCACCAGCCCCCAAAAAAACACAAGAAGAACAAAAACAGCCGTCAACTTCTTTTGACAAATTAAAGAATATCTCCGAGTTCAAGCAAAAAGAAATCATCCAGACTACGCAAGGCCCCGTAATGATAAAAACAAACGATAACGAAGGATTTTCTTGGATGAAAACCGATAAGATTGCCAAAGCGAGCAAAGAAGAGATAAAAATAGCAATAGACAAAGAAAAACCAAGAAGCATCTTTACCGAACCCCTACAGGAAACCAGAGATGAGGCTCAGGCTCCATCACTAGTAATTCAAAAAGCCGAAAAAAAAGCGGTGGAAGAAGAATACCAAGGAGAAATAGTAAACAAATTTGATTGGGAAAAAGAAATATCTGTCGAAGAACCAGTGTCAACTGATTTTGACGAAATTATGCGAGTAGTTGACAAGCCAAAATGGGAAACAGGAACTGAACCGAGCGATGAAGAAAAAAAAGACCTCAAAAAAAGAGACGCGATAAAAACATCAATCGACAAAATGTTTGAACTCCTCTCATCGTATCAAAAAGTAGACACTGGAGAGCTTGCAGGCTACATGGGGATGGATCCCGCGACCGTTGAAAGGATAGCAAAACTATTCGAAGATGATGGAATAGTTGAGATACAGTATGTTGTAAGCCTCAGCCAACGCCCGTTTGTAGTTCTAAAAAAACAAATTGAACTAAAGCTCAAAGAAAAACCGGTTGGAAAAGTGCTTGACAATTACACGATAGAAGTAGATTATGTTCCGGCCGAAATTTCCGTAATAATCGTTCCTGGCGAAGCAAGGCCCACATATGTTCTTGAAACTCCTTGGATAGGAAAATACACGAGAAAATTCTTGGACTTTGTAAAAAATATTGTTGCAGAAAATATGCCTGTTGAAGTGGAAGAAATACTTGATCCGAAGAAATCAAAAGAGCTGAAGAAAAAATTCTTTGTCGAGCTCTCGTCAAGAATCACCGAATTCTTCCCAAACTCCCCTCCCGAGCTACTGAACATGCTTAGCGGAATAATTCTTCATGAAATGTACGGTCTTGGAGACATCGAACTCATAATGGGAGACGATATGCTTGAAGAAGTAGCAATAAACTCTTCAAAGACACCTATCACCATCTACCACAGAATTCACGGATGGCTAAAAACAAACATGTACCCCGGAACGGAAGAAGACATCATGAATTATTCTTCGCAGATTGGAAGAAAAGTTGGAAGAGAAATCACAACCCTTAGCCCGATACTTGATGCCCACCTCCTTTCAGGAGATCGTGTAAATGCAACCCTCTTCCCGATCTCGGCAGAAGGAAACACCCTGACAATCAGACGTTTTGCAAGAAGACCTTGGACAATAGTTGACCTTGTTGGAAAAGCGCACACCATGGATTCCCAAATGGCTGCTCTGCTTTGGCTTGGAATGCAATACGAAATGAATGTATTGATTGCGGGAGGAACTGCTTCCGGAAAAACATCCACACTAAACACGCTGCTTGCGCTCGTCCCGTCCTACCACAGATTGATTTCAATTGAAGATGTTCGTGAAATAATATTGCCAAAATATTTGGAATGGAACTGGGTTCCAATGGTCACTAGATCAGCTAACCCTGAAGGCTTAGGAGAAGTAACAATGCTTGAACTCATGATATCCTCGCTAAGAATGAGACCTGATCGAATAATTGTTGGAGAAATAAGAAGAAAGAAAGAAGCTGAAGTATTAATGGAAGCCATCGAGACAGGACACAGCATTTACTCCACCATGCACGCAAACTCGGCTTACCAAGTTCTAAGAAGACTTGCGGAGCCTCCAATGAGTGTTCCACTAATGCAAATAGAAATGATTGATCTTGTTGTCGCACAGTATCGTGACAGAAAGACAAATAAAAGAAGAACTTATGAAATCGCAGAAATCGAACAGACTTCGACAGGGCAGGGACTGCAAGTAAATACAATCTTCAAATGGTCCCCAAGAACCGATTCATGGGAACTGCTCAACAAGCCGACAAAAATATTGAACCTCTTAAACCTTCACACAGGCCTAACAGAAGAAGAAGTTTTCAAAGAGCTTGACGACAGAAAAGTAATAATTGAATGGCTACGAAACAACAACATCAACGGACTAAACATGATAGGTTACATCGCAAAAACTTTTTACTCGGATCCTGACAAGATTAAAAAGATGGCGCGAGAGAATGCCCCTCTTAGAATGGTTCAGGAGATGATGAATTGACCCAGAATCCAATCATGATGCTTTTTCCAATAACCAAGGCGCGCCACATAAGCAATCGCTATCTTTTTTTAGGGCAAATAATATCAAAAGTTTTTTTTTCTCTAAAATATGATCTCCAAAAAGCCGAACTTGACATTGACCCTGAAAGATACAGCATAGCAGCGCTCATATCAGCATCGCTTTACGGATTGATGTTCGCCTTTGTAGGACTTGCTTTCGGGATAATTCTAACAAGGCAAATAGGCCCAAACACTCTTGTCACCGCATTTTTTTTCGGATTTTTCGCATTAACAAGCGCACTAATTTTTCACATGTTTTATCCAAAAATTGCGGCAACGCAAATAGCAAGCATGGTTGACCAGGAACTGATTTTTGCACTAAGAACCATGCTAATCCAATTGACTTCAGGAATGAGCCTTTTTCAATCAATCAAAGCCATTTCAAAAGCAAATTACGGCCAAGTATCGTCAGAATTTGACGATGTTATAAAAGATATGAGCACAGGCATGAGCGAAACAACGGCTCTGGAAAAACTTGCGTTCAGGACCAAATCCGAAATATTAAAAAAAAGTATTTGGCAAATAGTAACCACCATGAAAAGCGGCGGATCAATAGTTGGGGCGCTTAACGCCCAAGTTGAGGCGTTAGTTGTACAACAAGCAGATACAATCAAGGCGTATGCGGCAGAACTCAATCTTTGGACCCTTGTATACCTCATAGTGGCTGCGGCAATGCCTTCCCTTGGAGTTACTTTTCTTGTTATTGCTTCCACCATCAGCAGCGGAAGCATAGGAAAAGAAGCAGTTATACTAATAGTTCTTCTTTCAATGACAACACAAATAATGCTCATAATGCTTGTAAGAGCGAAAGTTCCTAAGGTGATAAAATGATCCTAAACAATATCGCTCTTACGCTTTCATCGCTTGTCCCAAGAAAATTCATGGACGAAAAAGTAAGAAAATGGCTCAAATATGCCGGCTCAAAGGAGAACGACAGGATGTGGATAGGGCAAAGAATGTTTTTTGCATTAATTCTCGGCCTGATATTCTACCTTATGCCCCTAGTATTTTTTCCAATGCTTTCAGAGTTTTTCCCACCGCTTGCTACACTCAATATTCCAATGAGGGCGGCACTGATGTTCATTTCAGGATTTATCGGAATCGGATTTGCGCTGGTACTGTTCTACTTGCACATAGCTTATGTTATTGACGGAAGAAGAAAAATGGTTGAATCGATTCTCCCCGATTTTCTTTTCCTTGTCGGAAACAATATGAAAAGCGGAATGACCCCGTTTTATGCATTCAGATCTGCAGTAAGACCGGAGTTTGGCCCCCTTAGCGAACAAATACAGATTGCCACTCAAAAAAGCTTGGGGGTAGAATCATTCTCCGATGCACTAAAAGAAATCGCAACAGCAATTGATTCGAAAATACTCACCGATACAACAAGATTTTTCTCGCAAGCACTAAGATCAGGCGGAAAACTTGCACTGCTGATTGAAGCAAGCGCAAATGATATCAAGCACACGACCTACCTGAAAAAAGAGCTTATTTCCTCGACAAGAATGTACACTATTTTCATAATATTTGTTGTCCTTGTAGCTTCCCCAATGCTCTTGGCAGTAAGCGTGCAGTTCTTGCACATACTAATCAGCATCGGCGAGAGAACTTCAAGCTTCAGCGGGGTATCATCCAAAGAAATCAATCAGCAAGTTGGTCTTGGGGGAGGGACAGTAACAATCGAGCCCGCATTCATGGAAGCGATGGCTTACTTTATTATAATTGCAAACTCGTTTTTGGCCAGCATCTTCATAATGGTGCTCAGCGGTGGAAAGATAAGAGATGGTGTCAAGTATGCTCCTGCGATAGCCATCGTCGGCCTAATAGTATTCAATATAATTCTCGGAGTAGTTGGCGCAATGCTTGGCGGAATGGGCGGACTAGCATAATATAAAAACCAAAATGGTCTTTAGAAAACCTTTAAATAGGTCAAAGTAATAATACTAAACAATAAAACCGACTGAAAAGGAGGTATGCTTAATGTTTAATAAAAAAGGACAGGGAACAATCGAATATCTTGTAATCATAGCCATTGTGGTTGTAATCGCACTCGTAGTAGTGGGACTACTCTTACAAGTAATGAACCAAGGTAGCCAGATACCTGAACAAACAGCCAAGACTGCTTGGAAATCCGCAGCTCCGTTCGCAATAGTGGACTGGGTAAAAAAGGCTGATGGAACCCTCTTAGTAGTGCTCAAGAACAACTCCTATGAGTCGCTCGACTTCGATGCGCTTAACGTTGGATCCGGAGTAGCTGATGCTTTAGACCGGAACAACATCGCTCCAGGAGCACAAATAGAGGCGACAATATCAGGACTATCTACATGTGCTACAGGCGCGAAATACTCGCTCCCTAAGGAAAACATAACGATATCCTACAGAGCCCCTTCACTACCAACAGTAGCAAGGACAGAAAAGGCTGCTGCAGACATAGTAGGAACTTGCAGCTAAAAGTAAAACAATTTCTTTATGGTGGCGGCCATAGTGGCCGCCACAAAAATATTTTTTTTAAAATACACCCCTTACCAAAACAAGCATGAAATACGTTTCAAATGAAGCCCTAGTGAACATTTATATACTCCCAAGACCTGATAATTTAAATTAAACTTTAAAGGAGGTCAAATCATGACTGGCAGAAAAGCACAAGGTACTATAGAATATCTGGTAATAATAGCAATAGTAGTTGTAATCGCACTCGTAGTAGTGGGACTACTCTTGCAGATAATGAACCAGGGAAGCAATGTTCCTGAATCATCAGCAAAAGCAGCTTGGAAGGCATCCGCTCCAATAGCAATAATGGATTGGTCAGCTTCAGCTACAGATGGAAACATACAGCTTGTTTTCAGAAACAACAGCGCTGATACAATAGTTGACGCCAACATATCAATAAATGGCGGAACAACATCAAAGAGCATTGGCTCAATAGCCCCTGGCTCAACAACAACAGCCATAAAAGTACCTTACACATGCACAGCAGGCAATAAATTCGCCATAGTAAAAGACTCAGTAAAAATAACATATATATCAGGCGCAATCACTTCAGCAAGAACTGAATCAGCCGCTGCAGACATAGTAGGAACTTGCTCATAAGAGCAGGACTAATTTGACCTTACTGCCGGCGATCGAGCCGCAGTAAGTATTTTTTTAACACAACTCTTGCGAAAGCAAGGATCAAGAAAACATTAGAAAGAAAACTTTCAATTAGTTCTTGTGTCTTACAAAAGTGTTCGCATCCATTATAGGATTTGAATAATCCATCCTAGAATTAAAAGCGATAGGCAAAGAAGACGGGCTTGAGGAATACTCCAGAATCAAATCATATTCAATTGAAGCAGGAGTGTTTGAATCCACCGCAAAAGAATTTGTCTTTGAAGAAACATACCCTAGAACTATGTCAACGTTCCCATCAAGGTACTTCAGTCTCAGCCTTGATTCTTGGAGAGGATTTATGGTAGTAGTGAAATCTGCTGAATTTGAGTCATCGCTATAAAATATGTTTACAGCAACGCTCCCAGTATTGGACGTTATCCACTCAAATCCATTCAAATCATTGGAAACATCAATATTGAGATCAATTCTTGTAAGAGCAGCCCCGTTGTCCTGAAATATTTTTGCTTCTCTTTCGGTCGAATTATAATAATACCCGAAAATTTGGTTAAAAAATATCTCCACAGTACCGTCAGAAAGATTTGAAACATCAAGACTTGTGTCGCCAGCAACCCTGGGAAAATAATTTGCATCCAGAAATGCACTATAAGAAGATACGGCTGAAGGAACATAAACATCTTTTGGAATATAATCATGAAAAGAGAGGTAAACTTTTCCAAGCACAGGATTCGCCCTCGCATCAAAATCAAGACCAACTATTCTGTAAATATCACATGCAACATCATCGCTCACAAAAGGCTGCACGCCCGCTTTCTCATTGTTTAGCACAAGCTTTTCTCGGAGTATGTTGTCAGAAAGATAAGTTTGTGAAAATATTACCAGCGTTGAAGCGAAAAATATCACCGAGATAGTAAAAAGAAATCCTTTCTTTGACATCATTTCACCCACCCCGAAATTCTTGCAACATAAAATTTTGCGACTCCGCCCGAAGTTGAAACAATAGTCCTTTCAACCGAGCTCAAATCAGAAAACGACCTGTCGCAACCCCCTTTGAGAGCATAAACTATCGGCAATGAATTATTTTGGGCAGTAAAAATAGCCGCATCAAAACAGTATTCTCCTGGGCTTGCATCAAGCATTGAAAGCAAAGGCTCGGCGGATCTTTGGTCTATCGCGCTTTCAAGGGAGCGGCTCTTCTCAAGAATTGTAGCCTCATCCCTCACAATGTTCACCATATCGACATAGTCCCAAGAAGTCATGCTTATTTGCGAAAGATAAAAAAGCGAAAGCATTATCAAAAACAATAAAAGCGTAAAAGCAATGAACGAATCTGCCGAAATTACAAAAGCTTTACTCTGCATGTGAAATCACTCCTTTGAAAGTAGCCTGCTTATTGTTGAACAGTACCATTCGCTGGTAAATAAACTTTAGTTTCAAATTGGGAGAAACCTTCCCCCCGAAATAAATGATGCCCCCGAGTTCATCCACAAGCTCAAAACGGAAATCATAATGCCCAAAACCCATCAGTTCCTTCACCCTCAAATAATTAGTATCCAAATAATTCTTGAAAGATACCAGTTTGTTTTCATCAATAATGTTCTTCTCATAAGAAAGCCCTATCGAATTAACATCGGCGATTGAAGAAGCATATTCCCACGAGAAAGGCTCCCCAGGAAGAGCAAGTATGGCCGAAAGGCTTGCGTGGCTTATCTCTTCTGCCTCCTTTTTTTCCTCGAGCAAATCCACATAGGAAAGGGCTGAGCTTGAAGCATTAAAGAAGAAGAAAAGCACAGCTATGAAAACAATGATTGCTATTACAATATCCGGCGAAAAGAACTGCCCTTTCTCTCCAATCAAAAATTTGTCCAGAATCATCCACCCCTCACGTAGATTACTCCATTTGTCTTTGAAAACACAAGCAATCCATTGACGTCAATCACGTCCCATATTACATGCGGTGCAACAACCGGCGAATCGACATACCTTCCCTCATCAAGCCAAACCCTCACGGCCCTTGTTCCAAAATCAACCTTTCTCACGCCGCCAGACCAGTAAATATAATCGCCCATAGTTACATTCCCGTCAGCCAAGTAAACATTGTTTATCCCTCTTGAAATCCTATGTGCCGTTTCCTGCGCAGCCCATTCCTGACTTTTTTCGAGATTAAGAAGCGAACGCTGTTCAAAAATGAACAATCCAAAACCGAAAATGAAAAGAACAACGATGATTGTTACAATGAACTCTATTGTTATCTGCCCGTGCGAGCCAAAAACATTTTTTACAGAACCCATCATCCGCTCACCAGCACAGTAATATTGCTCTTTGCACTAAGCCCGGAAGAAGTCACTGTGAGTTCCCCAGGATAAGTGCCTGCGTTTTTTGCATTTATCGTCAGGTTCAAATCAACGCAGGAATTCGCCGGAATTGAAGAGGAAAACGAAGTGAATGCTATCGAAGCAAAATTTCCTCCGCTTATGTTGCTTTTCGATGAATTAAAATCAGTGGAAGTGTTGTTGCAAACAAAAAACTCCTCCACCAAAATAACTCTTCTAACGGCAGGGATTACAACAGTGGTCGGGTATATGGCAAGCTTTGGTTGGGGCGAAAGACAGAGAAGCGTCACCGGGATAGATATTACCCCCTCGCTTGAAAGAATTATTTTTCCGATATATGTCCCCGCCGCGTCAGAAGCGCAGGTAAGAGTAATGGGTATTTGAGCGCTTTCATTTGAAGCGAGTTCCACAAACGGCCCTTGCGTGGAAGTCACAGTGGCTTTTGTAGAAGAATTGAAGTCAATTGTAAATGCATAATTAGCATCAACAGAAAGAGGATTTGCCACTTCAATAAAATCGGTTTTTGAAGTGCCCTGGCTTAACGTTTCGCTGATTCTTGTAGGGTAAATGGTGATTGATTGGAAAGAAATCGAGACATACTCATCATATGCCGTTATTACAACCAAGTATGATCCGTCCTCATTCGGCCACTGCCCCCTTAATTCAACTTTAGTCAAGGCAAATAAATCAGTGCCCATTACATTAAGCGCAATTTCCCTTCCAGATATATAAGACCTGTTCATGTCAACCGCAGAAGGCATAGTTATCAAAACAGTCTTTATTGTCCCCGCCCCCAAAAAGTAAGCATCATTCGCTTCTGACGCGAGAGTATTTATTGCCTGCAGACCGAATTTTTGCTGTTCTTGAGCATAGGACGAATTTATCTGCTCAATCACAAGCGCGGAGAATGCGGCAGTTATTATCAACCCGATTGCGAGAAGGACTATCGTCTCAACTGATGCCTGTGCGAAAACCTTATCCTTTATTTTTTCAATTCTCATAAAAACCCTTTGCCGATTATTTTACTTTTATTGTTAGAGTTGCAGAATAATAATTTGAATCAGGATAGTGGACCGTAGGATGACCCACATAAGTCGTTTCTATAGCAGCAGCAGGCACATCAAATTCAACTTCGAAGGATTTGCACGAAGTCTGGTTCAAATCGGTAATTCCTGCAGGAGGGAAAGTTGCCGAATACCATGCCAAAGGAATATTATTGTCAACCCCACCCATGTCGAAACTATCAATGTGCACTAGCGACGAAGTTAGATTGCACACGAGATAATCCTGCTTTCTTTTCTGGTCATTATTTATCTCAAGGTACACGTTCTTTGAATATAGCAACACATAATCCACTTTCAGAAGCGACTCAACCGCAACAAAAAGCGTTTTAGTGCTGTTCACATCATCAAGCTCGCAAGTAATATCTATTTTCCCGGCATAATTTCCTGAAGAGTCCTTTGAAAGCACAAAATTCAAATCAATCTTCTTTGACTCGTTAGGGGTTAGAACAAAATTATCATATCCGCTCGAAGGGACTAGGACCGCAAGAGAGTGAGAGAAATCTATTGATACCCAGCATTCCTGATTTTCTGTCGAAGAATTTTTTATTGTGAATTCGGCACTTCTTGTGCTCCCTTGAACACCTGAAACGAATATGGATTCCCTGTTAAGCTCAAACGGCCTATAATCAAGTCTCACAACATTCCCGTCATACACCAAAAAAAAGAAGTATTTTCCGGTAGAATACTTCCATGCCCCAAAAATATTAACGTCAGAAGTTGCAACAACATCCCCTCCCCCTTTGAGCCTTAATGAAACGCTTCTTCCTTGGATATCACTTTGCACTAGGTCGGTTGTGTCAGGAATCTCTACAAATACTCTTGCAGTGGACCCAGCACCGGAATAATAAACCATGTTTGAAGCATCAACCACTTTTTGTACAGTTGCACGCGCAAGAGCCGTCTCTTTTGTGCTTGAAGCGGAAAAAATCTGTTCTGCGTAAAGGGAGTAAACCATCCCCAAAGCCACCAGGGAAATGGCAAGGACCATAAAAAGCTCTACAGTGCTTTGCCCTTTTGTATTCATTCAGGAATAACCCATTTTGAGTATATATATATTATTAGGGGGTGAAAAACTTAGGAAAACAAGCTTTTGGCGAGCAAAAAGGACCGGATTTGCTGATAGGTTTTTATTAACAAGGAGGCAACTCTATCTTGAATGCAGAATGTTTCATTCCTAAGAGAAGTGTTCCTAAACGCCGAAGAGAATGTATCGCTCGTAGTGTTAAATCAGCAGCAGACCGAATCGGCGCTTGATTTCACCATAAAAAGGATACTAATCGAAGAAGGCGTGTCCCTGATTTATGTTTCCCTGACAAAAACCGCCGAAGAAGTGCTTCAATGGGTGCCACAGCTTAAGAAAAAAAACATCTTTATCATTGACGCATTTTCAAGCAAATCTGAAAGATTTTTCAAGGAAGATCTGATAGAATACGTTGACACTCCTTCAAACCTCACAGGAATACAGATAGGAATCGAAGAAGGATTCTCGGTATTGCCCGGAAAAAAAGTTGTGATTATTGATTCTTTAGGAGCGCTCTCGTCCTACAATGACAAAAAGACTTTTGGAAAATTTATTTACACTTTCAGCAACAAGATAAAGCTCAGCGACAACACCATGTTTCTATTCTCGGCAAAAGATTCGCTTGATGTTTGGGGCCTAAGTCTTGCAAAACAATTCTGCGACAAAATATACGATTTTTCAGGGCTTTATGTCACAAACATAGAAGTTTCCAAGAAAAGCCATTAGATGCTTTCCTAAAAAAATCTTTTTTTAGAACACTTCAACTTCAGGGTAAACAACTATCCCGTTTTTTTCAAAGTTTAAGGCGCAGAGCTTGTTTGTGTGCTCGGATCCGCGCATCTTAACCACTTCAAGAGAATGAATCCTTATTCCTTTTTCCTCATCCTGCTGGTAGTACATTGATACAACTGTGTCGCTAAGGAACCCAACGCTTCCTTCCTCTCTCTCAACGTCTTTTGGGAAATCTTCGCATATTACAAGCGAAGTAACCCCCCATCTTCTCAAAAGATTAAAGAATTCTAAAACTTTTTCTCTTCTCTTGTACTCATCCCTAAATAATAATCCATAAGCGGTAATGGAATCAATTACAAGTCTTTTTGCGCCCAGTTCAATAAGTGTGTCTCTTATTTGTCCTCCGCCCTCCTCAAGAATTCCCGTTATTTGGTGCGGCTTAAATACAAGCAACTTGAATTTGTTTTGCTCTGAAAGTTTTCTAAAATCCCATCCGAAGTTTAGCGCGTGATGATATATCGCTTCCTCTTCTTCTTCAAAAGATAACAAAACGCCGGGCTCATCAAACTTTGTCGCCCCTTCATAAAGAAACTGCATCCCAAAAACTGTTTTGCCCGTTCCCGTTGATCCGACCAAAAGAACAATGGATTCCCTTTCAAACCCGCCGGCGATAAGCTCGTCAAGTCCCTTCACCCCGGTTTGAACCCGCGAATAATCTTTTTTTTGCCCCGCCCAGATTGTTTTTTGCTCTTCTTCAATAATAGCACTGGGAAGTTTTTCTAAAAACGATTTTTCTTTCCCTGATTCATTCTCTTCGCTCAATTTTAATGAAGATTCTTTTGTTTCCTTCCCCGGCGGCTTATCATCTGCGCCTTCCATGTAACGCTTGCCTAGTTGTCCGTCATCGATATAATCTTCTTTAGACTCCCCATTTTGGGTTATTTTTACAGGACCTGTTCCTTGGGGGACAAGTATTTTTTTGCTTTCTTCAGCCATTCATGCTCACTTAAGCCAAATCCAAGAAACAACGCTTTGCAAGTATATAAACCATTCCCAAACTCAGAAAAATGTACCGGGGGCTTGTGCCAGAAAGGATTATATTCGCTCGAAACCAACGTATATTATGGACATGCTAGAAACAATAATCAATTATTTTTCTTACATGTCCCCTTGGGCAGGAGGATTTGGTTCGGCTGCGTATTTAGGATGTTTTTTGGCAGTTTTTTGCTATGTAATAATAAGGGGCTTTGTGGACAACCCTGCTGAAAAGACTCTTGACATAGTGCTAGTTCCTTTGGTTGTGACAATGTTCATGGCTTTCTTAGGATTTGATGCGCTCACCATGGGAATAATCGCAATCGCGACTTATGTATGGGCCCAAAAGATTTACTTGAAAATGACTTATAAGGACACAATAATTGGAGGAGTGCAACTTTTCATAATTTTTGCAGTGTTTGGAATACTTGAATCAACAATAAGATGGATAGTCACTATTGGGTTTATCGCCTATTATTACATTGAAAGCAGCAAGCAGCTGAAGGAAAAGAAAAAGAAGGCGCCCGGCAAAAAGTGACTTTTTTTCTATCAATGCTTACCTTTAAAAATCATTTCCGAACCCTTTCTATTATACAACTTAGATGCACCAAAGGCGCGTTTAAAACCGATTTTGCGGTTCGGGGGCGTTAGTCTAGCCTGGTAGGATCGGAGCTTTGGGAGCTTCTGACGCAGGTTCAAATCCTGCACGCCTCATTTATTCTTTTTTTAAAAATTTGCCCAAACTGCAACCTATATATACTTCCTAGAATATTGATAATTTATGAATTCAAAGGTTTTGAGGATAATCGGAGCCCTCATTATTGCAAGCATGCTTCTTTCTTTAGGATGCATACAAGACAACAAAAAGCTTGACGGCAACACAGGAAGCACAGTTGATATCAACCCTCAAAATAATGATTCATCTGTGGACACCACTCCCTCAAATCCTTCCCAAGACGACGAGTTCACTTCAATACTTGACCAGACAATAGTAGATGTTGAGATAAAGGATTTCGCTTTTTCTCCCTCAAAAATCATTGTAGCAAAAGGAACAACAATTGCTTGGACAAACAAAGATGCTGCAACTCACAAAATAATGGTCAATGACTTCCTTTCGGGAAACCTCAATCAAGGAACGGTTTTCAAGTATGTTTTTGATGACGTTGGCACTTACGAGTACTACTGCACCCTCCACCCCAGCATGAAAGGGACAATAATCGTGCAATAATTTTGCCTCAAAAACTAGTCTTTAAAATCCCTTAGTGCCCTTATCTTCTCATACAAGGCAAATGATACTTATGGCTGAAAGCACAAAACTCCCGAAGAAATCAGAGCAGCCAAGCGAATGGTACACCGAAATCATAAAAGAAGCGGAGCTCGCCGATATACGCTACGGAGTAAAAGGATGTCTAGTTTTTCAGCCTTGGTCAGTAGAATCAATGGAACTGATGTATGATTATTTGGAAGCCGACCTCAAGAAAAGAGGACACAAGAACTACTGGTTCCCGACACTCATACCTGAAAATTATTTTTACAAGGAAAAAGAACACATAGAAGGGTTCACTCCGGAAGTTTTCTGGGTGGAAAAAGGCGGGACCGAGCCGCTAGAAGAAAGACTCGCACTAAGACCAACTTCGGAAACGGCATTCTACACAATGTTTTCGCTCTGGCTAAGATCATACAAAGATTTGCCGATGAGAACATATCAAAGAGCAAATGTTTTCAGATACGAAACAAAAGCTACACGCCCATTTCTAAGAAGCAGAGAATTCCACTGGATAGAAACTCACTGTGCATTCGCAACAGAAGCCGAAGCATACCAAAATGTTCTAGACGACATGGAAACAACAAAAAGAATAGTATTTGGAATATTTGGAGTCCCTACAATTGTTTTTGAGAGACCTGCATGGGATAAGTTCGCAGGCGCAAGTAAAACATTCGGCGCGGATGCCATAACGCCGCAGGGAAGAGTAGTTCAACAGCCAAGCACCCACATGATAAACCAGCACTTTGCAGAATCATTCGGAGTAAAATTCGCTGATAAGGATGAAAAAGAAAAAACCCCTTATACTACTTGTTACGGCCCCGCAATCTCAAGGATATTTGCTTCAGTTGTTCTTACGCATGGAGACGACAAGGGACTAAGATTCCCTTTTGAGATCGCGCCAAAGCAAGTTGTTATTGTTCCGATAATGGCCGAGAAAGAGCCAAAAGTTCTTGACAAAGCGAAAGAAATCGCAAGCCAACTCGAAGAGGCTGGAATAAGAGTTGAGATTGATTCAAGCGACAAGAGACCTGGCGAAAAATATTATTATTGGGAAATGAAAGGAGTTCCTTTCAGACTCGAGATTGGGCCAAGAGACATGCTTGAAAAAAAAGTGATGGTTTACAGAAGAGACACTGCCGCCAAAGTTGCAATCGCAGAGAAAGACATTGTTACTGAAATTGCAAAACAGGGAAAAGAACTTAGCAAGAACCTAAAAGACCAGGCGATGAAAAGCTTTGAAGGACTCATCAAAGACGTAAAGAATATTGAAGAAGTGAAAGCCATTGTCGGCACTGGAATTGCAAGAGCCGAATTTTGTTCCACTGAAAAAGAAAGCGAAACATGCGCCGAAACTATAGAGAAAGAGACGGGCGGAAAGATACGCGGAACAAGGATTGATGTTAAAGAAAGCCCGAAAGGTAACTGCATTGTGTGCGGAAAGAAAGCGACAAAGATGGTTTACATCGCGAAAGATTACTAAAAAATTAAACTAACCTGCTTATTTTAGAGAAGTTGACCAAACTTCAACTTCTTTTCCTTCAATTATCTTGTCGTGAATCTTCTCAAACAAAAAACCGCATTTTAAATAAAGCCCTTTTGCGAGCTCGTTATCAAAACGAACCAGCAGAAAAACTTTCTTGAGCTTCTTTTTCTTAGCAAGGGAAAGGAGCTTTTTCACAAGTTTTGTTGCCACCCCTTTTTTGCGAAACTTGTCCGAGACATAAACCGCATTCAGTCTTGCCTGCCCAAGCTTTGCAGGATCATTTAACAAATCAAGCTCTGCAAATCCCACAAATTCTTTTTTGTCAACGGTCTTTATTATCAAAAATCTTTCATCGACAAGTTTCTCAACTATTGTTTGGGGAGAGAATTTAGTGTAGGAGAATTCGCGCTTTATGATCCCTTGCAAGACGGGCGCATCAGAAATTGTGGCTTTTTTTATTTCCACAAAAAAGCACCTATTTTGAATGAATAGTCTTTATGTAATTATCAATCTCGTTCTCGCTTACCGCACACCCTGCGAATTTTGCTGAATAAAGCGCCGCTTCAAGCTCAAGTTTCCCGTGTTCAAGCTCGTGGTTGAATAAATCCTGCTCGTAAGCCATGGCTATTAAGTCAACGCTTCTAAACATCTTAAGCTGAGGAAACATTTCCTTGAATTCAATCAACTTTTCCTCATCCACCATTATTTTTTCATCCTGTCTTCTTTCAAGAACATTTCTAAGCCTTGCCGGATTTTCTATGAGCGAACGAGTGGTTCTTTCATCAATAAAAAGCGCATGAGCGTTATGAATCCTTGCTATTGCAAGAGCCTCGGCTTCACCAGCCTGGATTATCTTCAATTGCCCACCCTTCTCGGTCGAATAAATCTCGTTTGCAAGAGTGAGAATCTTTTGCTGCTCGGACTGTATCTCCGAACTTGTCGGAATTACATTTACTATTTTTGTATTGAAAGCGTATTTTATTCTCGCGGCATTAAGCGCAAAACGCTTGTTTGAAAGAGGTCTCCACACACTCTCTTCGGCGACACTTGAAGACACAAGTAGCTCTATGTGATTGTACTTTACAAATTCCCTAAAAACATTCATGAGACAAGTCGAAGAAAGAGTAATCATTGTCCCAGTATCAATCACAGCCTTCATAAAATCAACCAACCTTCACCAAAAAACATTTTTTCCAAATAAAAATCAATCCGCATCAACGAGTGCGAAGAGCTCTTTCACTCTTACAGCAATGTCCTTTACTTCCGGTTCTTCATCATGCATTGTGGTAAATCCGACATAGCCTTGAAGTTCCTTCTTGTCGGCGCCCGTCAAGTCAGCGGCCTGCGCAAGACTTAATCCGTAAGAATATGCTAGTGAAGCCTGTTTTACCTTGGATTTATCATAAATTGTTTGAGCATAGTTTCCTAGTTCCGAATCTATCTGATTTATTCCCCTTACAACTTTCTTCAAGGATTCCAAAAAAATCGCATAATCTTCTTTTTTTGCAGAAATAAAGCACGATTCGAGCGCTGAAATTATTGTACGCTTCATATCACCCCATTTAGGGCTTCTTACAAAGTGCTGCTTGGTTTCAATCTTGTGCAACGCATAAGCAATAACTCCAAGCTCTGCTTTCCCATAATTGCTTTCCATGGCCGCTTCGCGAATCAGACGATTTGATATCCCTCTAAGCTCAAACACGCGCTTGTCCCTAAAAAGCACCATTACCTCGTTGAGGTCAAAAGCAAGCGTCTTTACCATGCCTAACTAAGGAATTTGGGATATTTAATATTAGCGCTAAAATACCCTCTCGCAGAAAGCCAAAAAAGAGGCTTTTTAAACTCTAAAACAAGAGATATACTTAATTGCGGCAAATGACCCGCGACATGAATGATTAATCAATCTCTAAGGGCGATATGATGATAGTGCTAGTTCCACTCCTTTCAGGAAAAGAATCGGATCCAGTATTTGTAGAATCAATCACAAGCAAGGCAACAAAGATAATTCTCCTGCAGATAGTGGACAAAGGATTTATGGGCACCGCAGGCACCGCAATGGGCGAAGTAATGCACTTTAGATCAGTTATGAACGAGGTAAAGAGGCAAATAGGACTAAAGAAAAAGACATGCGAAGAAGTCACTGAGTGGGGCACTACCACCAAAAAGATATTATCACTAGCAATATTGCAAAAAGTCGACAAAGTTGTACTTGTGAAACAGAACAACAAGTTTTTTGAAGAAGTTGTGGAAGCGCTTGAAAAAGAAAAGGTTAATTTTGAGATAGTAAATCTTCCAGAACCGGTAAAAGAAAAAAAGAAATTATTTTGATACGGTGAAAAAAATGGCAACAAAAGAAACATGCACTTGCAACGGACCATGCGCGACACTCATGGAAACAAAGATAATTGTGGATGACGCCACTACAAAAGGAACTTTGGTTGAAAAAGGATTTGGAGAAGGAAAAGGCAGGGGACTGGTACTTGATCTGTTTGAAGCTATTTACTTAACAGAAAAAGGAAAGCTCTCTGTATGCGACAATAAAGGAAAAAGCATCTCAACAAAGAAACTCCTCACGCTCGGGCTTGAGAGCGACAAGAACTTTTACACCAAGAACGCCGTGTACGCTGACATCAAGGAAAAAGGGTATTGCATAAAGACCGGTCTGAAATTTGGATTTGATTTCAGAGTTTACCCTAAAGGAAAGAAAGTTGGCGAAGCACACTCGGAATACGGGTTGCATGTGGCCACGGAGAACGAAAAACTTAACATGACGCAACTAAGCAGGATGACCCGCCTCGCAGGAAACATCCACCTAAAAGCCGTGATAGCTGTTGTGGACCGCGAGGATGAGATAAATTATTACGAAGCAGAGAGATTGAATCTCTAAGATATTTCAATGACACAAGGTTTTGATTATGATAGAACTATTGCTCTGGATTCTCGCAGTGAGTGTAATAACGCTTGCGGGATCTTACTACGCAAAACGCTTTTCTAAACCGGATATGCTAATCGGACTCTATGTAGCATTTGTAGTGTTCAGCAATATCGCAGCAGTGAAACTAGTCGATTACAATATATTAGGGATTTCTTTCTTTGCTCCCGCGGCAACAATAATATTCTCAATCACATTTTTACTCACAGATATTGTGAACGAAAAGTTCGGCAAAGATGAAACCAAAAAAATGATCCTGATTGCGTTTGTTTCCCAAATAGCGGTGACTTTCTTCATTTGGCTCACACTTTCACTTACCCCCGCCCCTTTTTGGAAAGGAGAAGAATCATTCCAGGCAATACTAGGATTCGCTCCACGCCTTGCAATCGCAGGATGGATAGCTTTCTTTATCAGCGAGAACTTGGACGCAAGCATCTTTGACTGGTTCAAGAAGAAAACAAAAGGAAAAGCGCTATGGATGAGAAACGCTTTCAGCACGCTCCCTTCAATGCTAATCGATTCGATAGTGTTTGTAACGCTTGCGTTCTTTGGAACAATGCCTTTTGAGCAATTGATCTCTTTGATAATTGGATTGATAGTAGTAAAGTGGATTGTTGGAATAATCAATATTCCTTTCATGTACCTGAACAGATTCGTAATGAAAAAATAAAAAAATAGATCAACAGATGGCGCTTGAAAAGCGCCCCTGTGACTAAATATATCGAACTTTTGACATTTAGAAGTCGCAAGCTCTAACTGTTTTTCTTCCGTTTTCTTTTGCTCTTGCAGCTGCGTCCTTAACCATTTTAGCTACTTTAACGCTTATTGCATCAACAGCGTCTCCAGCTGTATTGCATCCTTCTGCCTTGATTGCGTCCTTTATCTTTGATGCTACTACTAATACTTCTGCCATAAACAATCTCCCCCAATTTGAAGCCGCTAATTTGTGCGACTTTCTTTGAAAATTGGCTCTAAAAGGTATTTAAATGAAATGGTTCAAAATGCTCTAAAATGGCTCAAAATGGCAAAAACACTCATTTCAGACAGTGCCCCAAAGGGCAAAAAAGCAAGCCTTAAATAAAGCCCCCTACGCAAGTATATTTGCCTGTGATGAATGCATATCTTCTGAGCTCGTGATGAATGATGGGCAAGCTGAGGCATTATTCTTTTCTTTTTTTAAAACATAAATTATAATACTCCCTAGCCCCCGATACTATTCAGATGCCTCAATACTCTAATCGAACGGTAAAAATTCCAAAGACTGGACAAATTGTCTCATTAAGGGATGCGCGCAAAGCCATGGGTGCAAGAGAATCCTATTTAGGGCAGACGCAATCGGCGTTGAGGAAGAAGCTGCTCGCCCAGCGCGCGGATTTTAATAAATTGGAACGCGTGGTCGAAGCATTCAATAGAACTGGAAAATATGCTTCTGCAGGAAAAGCTGCGGGAGTATCCGAAAAAACAGCCCAGCACTGGGTCAAGGGAATAAAATTACCAAAAAGAGTTTCAATCAAATGGAGCGAAAAAGCCATAGGAAAAAGAAAACCACTAGTGATAACACAAAAAAAAGCTGTTTCATTCGCATATGTTTTAGGCGCAATGATGGGAAATGTAAGCAGGGATCTTATAGGAAGGGATCAGAAGCAGGGAAGGCTCAGCATGGCCGTAAAAGATCTTTCATTCGCACAAGAATTTAGCAGGAAGCTTGAGGAATCGACCGGAATGAAGACCAAGATAAAGCGAACCATACGAGGACAATGGCTTGTGGATATCGGCTCAAGAAATATCATTCAGCTATTCAACGAGCTTACAATGTATGGAAATAAAATACCCACAACGTTTGGCAACAAGAATAGCGCAACAAAAGCCAAGCTCGAAAGCGAAGGAAGTATCACACAATTTCTCATAACACCACAAGAAAGACTCGAATTCTTGCGCGCGCTTTATGACAGCCACGGTAGCATAAGAACGTCAGGCCCTTCAAAGACAAGAGTCATTGTAATAAAACCAAAAAACCCCCAAATTTCAAAGTTCATCCAAGAGTCACTTAAAGAAAATAAAATATCATCCGCCTCGCGCAATGATGGGACAATTGCAATACCTTCAACCGAAAACAGGCTTTTCATGAATTCAATCGGATTTAGAACAAATGCCAAACTTTAACCCTTCTTTCCCAAAAACAATCACATATTTATTCAGTTCGCCACCGGATATTCTAGCAGATGGAAGAGAAGTGCGGAGTCTGCGGAGTAAGTGGACGAAAAAGCGCAGAACTAATTCTTTATAGAATGCTTGTCCAAATGCAGCACAGAGGACAACTCTCTGCAGGAATAACTTCCTACAAGCCAAAAGACGCCCACATACTTTACACGTACAAAGATATCGGCCTTGTGAACTCGGTCTTCAAGGCGGAGAACGCTGCAAAGTTCGCAAACATAATGGAAAAACTTTCCACGGATACCGGAATTGGACACGTAAGATATGCCACAAGCGGAGGAGACGATCCGACATATGCGCAGCCGTTTGAGCACCTGCACGGAAAAAAGAACAGATGGTTTTCTCTTTGCTTCAACGGGAACATCGCAAACTACGAGGAGACAAGAAAAAATCTTGAAAAACAAAATTATCATTTCATAAGAAAAACGGATACCGAACTCATGCTGCTTCTACTCGCAAAAGAACTCAAAGGCTCAAAAAGTCTGGCAGAGTCTTTCAATAATCTTTCAACACACCTCGACGGCGCATATAGCATAGGCTTCCTCAATGCCGAAGGAACAATCGCCGCTGCAAGAGATCCGCTAGGATTCAAACCGCTCTGCTACTCGCACGATGACGGAGAAATCGCTTTCGCCTCGGAAAGCGTTGCACTTGAAAATAACGGATTTGGAAATGTAAAAGATATTAAGCCAGGACAAATGATTATCAAGGAAAGGGATTCATTTAGCATAGAAACTTTCGCAAAAAGCGAAAGATGCGCGCACTGCTTCTTTGAATGGGTTTACTTCGCCCACCCCGCATCAAAAATCGAAGGAAAACTTGTGTACGAAGCAAGATATAATCTGGGAAAAGAACTTGCAAGAGAAGAGACGCAAAAAATAGACAAAGACTGCGTAGTTGTTTCGGTGCCTGATTCAAGCACCCCCGCAGGATATGGATTTGCAGAACAACTTGGTTTGCCAATAAGAGAAGGACTAATAAGAAACAGATATGTTGGAAGAACATTCATACAATCAAGAGACAGAGCGCAAAGAGTAAAAGAAAAATTCATGCTGATAAAAGATGTTTTCAAGGACAAAAAAGTGTTCCTAATCGAGGACAGTATTGTAAGAGGAACTACATTAAAAAACCTCATAAGCTATATCAAGGAAAACGGTCAGCCAAAAGAAATCCACGTAAGAGTTTCCTGCCCGCCGATAATGCACCCCTGCTTTTATGGAATAGATATGAGCACAAGAAAAGAGCTCATCGCCGCGCGCAAGAAAATTGATGAAATAGCAAAAGAAATAGGGGCTGACTCGCTAAGATACCAAAGCACTGAAGGAATGATAAAATCCATCGGATTGCCTCAAAAAGACCTTTGTATGGCTTGCTTAAACGGAGAATACCCTACTGAAGCAGGAAATAAGTGCTCTGAAAAAGACGGGCAATGCAAATTGCACTGAGCCGCCTACAATCGCGTTAATCCAAAAACACCCACCACAAAATACTTAATTAGCTTCTTTCCTAATAGTTATTATGTTATTCAGGGATGTCGCAGGCTATTTCCAGAAAATCGAGGATGCCTCCTCGCGACTAGTGATGACGGATCACCTAGAAGAACTCATAGAAAAAACCCCCGCAGAAGATGTGAAACGAATAGTTTATTTGCTTCAAGGAAGGGTCGCCCCTAATTTTGAAGGAAAAGAGATTGGATTCGGGGAGAAACTTATCGCCGAAGGGATTGTAAAAGCCACAGGGTTCACCAGAGCCGAGGTGGATGAACAATTCAAAAAAATAGGCGACCTAGGAACGGTTACAGAAAAATTAATTGAAAAAAAACAGCAACGCTCGCTCTTCAAAGAAGAACTCACTGTTGAAAAAGTTTTTACCAATCTAAAAAAGATGGCTTTGTCAGAAGGAACTGGAAGCCAAGAACTAAAAATAAAATTGCTTGCAGAACTTTTTAATTCATCATTGCCGATAGAAGCGAGATACATCGCAAGAATCCCTTTAGGAAACATAAGACTGGGAATTGGCGACCCAACAATTATGGATGCGCTTGCAATAATGATTGCAAAAGAAGAAGGACTCTTGCCAAAAACCGCCAAAAATCCTGCAAAAGAAAAAGAAACGGAAGCGGACGCAAAGGGCAAGAAAAAGAAAAAAAAGGACAAGGAAGAAAAAGCAGAAGATGACGAGAAAAGAAAAGCACGCCAACCCTTGCGAGAAAAAATAGAGGGGGCTTACAATGTTTTCTCGGATCTTGGAGAAATAGCCGAAATGCTAAAAAAAGATGGACTAAAAGGACTTGAAAAGATTCACATTGCACCCGGGACACCAATAAGACCAACCGCCGCCGAAAGAATGCCAAGCGCAAAAGAAATAATTGAGAAACTCGGAACGTGCGCGGTTGAAAGCAAATATGACGGATTTAGATTGCAAATATCAAAAGACGGAGATAAGGTAACAATTTTCTCCCGCCAAAGCGAAGACATCACAGCCATGTTCCCTGAACTCATAGAAGCGGTTAAGGTACAGCTAAAGCCAAAGAGATGCATTGTTGAAGGAGAGGCGCTTGCATTCAACGAAGAGACACAAGAATATTACCCTTTCCAAGTTACAATTCAGCGAAAAAGAAAATACGAAGTTGAAAAGAAAGCGCAAGAATATCCTCTGAAATTATTTTTGTTTGATGTGATGTTTGTTGAAGGAAAAAGCATGATGGACCTGCCTTTTAGGGAAAGAAGACAAAAACTAATTGAAATACTAAAGGAAGGGGACATCATCACCCTTAGCGAACAAAAAATTGTTTCTACCGCAAAAGAACTGGAAGATTTCTTTGAAGAAAAAATCGCGCAAGGCTTAGAAGGCGCTATGGCAAAAGATCTTGATGCCCCTTACATCGCGGGCGCGAGAAAATTCGCTTGGATAAAACTCAAACGCTCGTACAAAGGATCGCTTGACGACACGCTTGACCTTACAATAATAGGGTATTACAAGGGAAAAGGAAAAAGGACCCGCTTTGGCCTTGGAGCGCTGCTTGCAGCAGCATACAATCCGAAGAAAGATGTCTTTGAGAGCATTGCAAAAATAGGCACTGGAATGAGCGAAGAGATGCTTGGCGAACTTGAGGGAATGCTTTCAAAAATCTCCGTCAAGAAAAAACCAGCAAGAGTAGTTTCTGAAATAGAGCCTGATTTTTGGGTTGAACCAAGATATGTGATAGAAGTGAGGGCTGATGAGATAACAAAAAGCCCCATGCACTCCTGCTGCAAAGAAAAAGGGGCAGGACTTGCGCTTAGATTTCCAAGAATGATTCATCTAAGACAAGACAGGGCCCCTGAAACCTCCACCACTAACGAAGAAGTAAAGCACATGCAACAAATCCAAAAAAGAGTTTCGCTTGAAGCTACGCAAGAATCCTAGAAATATCCCTTTAATTTTCCAAAAAGACACTCTACCAAAAGCCTTAAATCCAACCAAAATCCTTACTCTAAGAAAGGCGCATGCACTTGAACTGGGGAAGAGCAATACTCATAACTGCAACTCTTGCAATTACCGCATGGCTTGTGATACAGGTTGAAATGTGGGCTGAACAATACAAGTCCAATTTCTTTTATCTAGATGACTGGACAGGATGGATAGGAGTAATACTTTTTGTCTTCGCGCTCACAGGAATCTTCAAGTGGCTCCTAAAAGAAGAAATAATATTGACTAGACCGAGGCGTAAGAAATGAAGCCGTTTGATTTAGTAGTTTACTCAATAGTTGCGTTAGTGCTTGTCATAGTACTCTTTACGCTTTGGGGAAACTTGTTTCCCCCTGAAAATCTAACAGACACTATCAAAGATCAAATCTCAACAGCATTAAGCGAAGGCGGATTAGGTCACACGCTAATAATCGGGACAAAAACTATCCCTGAAGGCACGATGGTAAGTAAAGGCGCGTTTGATACCGCAGAACTTTCTTTTGCTGTCGAGTGCAGTTCGCCAAGACTCTGCTGCGAGAACGGCCAAATATGCGAAAAGCCAATCGAATGGAATTATGAAAGAATAAGTTTCAAAAGCTCGCAGACAATAACACTTAGCCTAAGATGCCAATATATTGAAAAAGTACCGGTGTGCAGGGCCTACTTTGGGGATCTTCCAGCACAAGCTGACATCAACAAAGTGGTTGCTGTCGGAGTATCTTCCACAAACACCACAATAAAAGTTGTCTTGAAAAATATTGGAAAGAACACTCTCACAGGAGGAGTAAATAGTGTAACACTCGAAAAATATGTGAGCGGACAATGGGCAGATACGGGAAAAGAGTTCCCAACGCAAGAAACAGAAACTCTCACCCCTAACGCAACACAAGACTTGCTTTGGAACATGGAAGTTGCTACTTCGGGAAAATACAAAGCGACATTCAAATTCGAAGGACTCAATTCGGGATTTGATTATAAAACAATTGACTTTAATATCGGCGAAAACCGCGCATGCTCAACAATTATCGGTTCTGGCGAAACCGTGAGCAACCCCGATTCAACCAAGTTCAGGGAAATACATTACTGCACAGGATGCAATTACGCATACGAATGCGTTTCCGCGTGGAGCACTTATAGTCCCGGCAGCACTTTTGAAATACTAACTAAAGACAGCACCTATTGCCTAAAAGATACTGAAAGTGGAAGTTGCGCGTAATATTTTTTGATGATGATTTTTTATGATAGCAAATAAATTCAAAAAAGGGTCAACCATAAGAGTTTGCTCGCCCGCGAGAAACCTTTCAATAATCACTCCCGAAAGCCGCAAAATTGCGAATGATGCTTTCGAGCGTCTCGGATTAAATGTGACTTTCTCAAAAAATGCTGAAGAGACAGGAATGTTTCGCACTTCAAGCGTGAAAACAAGAGTAACTGATCTCCATGATGCTTTCAAAGACAAGAGCGTCGATGGAATTCTCACAACAATTGGAGGGTTTAGCTCGAACAATCTGCTCCAGTACCTCGATTACAAATTAATAAAAAAGAATCCGAAAATACTTTGTGGATACTCAGATATCACCGCGTTAACCAACGCAATATATGCAAAAACCGGACTTGTTACATATTCAGGACCGCACTATGCCACATTCGCCATGAAAAAAGGAAACGAATATTCCGCCGAATATTTCAAAAAGTGCCTCTTCGACAAGAAACCATTCGATCTTGAAACGAGCGAGTATTGGAGCGACGATAAATGGTGGATAGATCAGGAGAAACGCGACTTCATAAAAAACGAAGGATACAAAATAATACAGGAAGGAAATAGCAAGGCAAAAGGGGCAATTATCGGCGGAAACTTGTGTACCTTCATCCTTCTCCACGGCACCGAATACATGCCGAAACTGAAGAATTCCATCTTGTTCCTCGAAGACGACGAGGCATTTGGAAATATATTTGATGTGATGTTTGACAGGCACCTTCAATCAATACTCCAGCAAAAGGATGCCAATAAGATAAGGGCGATTGTAATAGGAAAGCCTAAGAAGATCATTGATTTTAAGGAAGATAAAATTAGGCACATTATTTCCACAAAGAAAGAACTTGAAGGAATACCCGTAATATCAAACGCAACCTTTGGGCATGCTTATCCGATATGCACTTTTCCGATTGGCGGCAAGGCGAGCGTAAGCATAGAGGATGGAAAAGCCAAGATAAAAATACTTGAGCATTAACTTTTTCTAAATCGCTCTAAAAAAATAATTCAAGGAAGACTTGATTTTGGCGGAGTTGAAGGAAATCTTTTCTCGTCAGAGCTTATCGGTCTTTGAAACGAACCAGCGGGAACTTGAAGTACTCCCCCCGTAGTTTTTGGTGGTTTTTGTGAAAACACTAGCACTAAAATTATTATTACAATAAATACAAGTATTACTCCGCCAACCATTGCGATGCCGGCTATTCCTGAACCGCCAGGAACAATGCTAATGTTTGAATCCTTTCCTGAATTATTTGAATCAGCGTTATTTGTGTCAGTACCGCCAGCACCCGAAACAATGCATGAGCTCTCGCCGGCTTTCCACACATTATTGCAACAAATTCCCACAACATCATAACATTGCCCTGCACAGGTCTTTCCAATACATACGCACCCGTGATCTTTAGGAGAATAGTCGTTGTTACATGAAATCTTTTCGCAAGTATCGCTAGCGCATTCTTCGTCGAAAGCACAGTCATTATCCGAAACGCACGAACCATCACCGGCATTTTGATCGGATACACAAGCACCGCTTACGCATGTCTTGCCACCGGAACAAGTTTCAACAGTTTTATTAGAATCAATTGATTGGCATCTTGAGGATGTAGTGCCTTTTGAAATGCAATTCCAATCCCTGTAAACTTGACGCACATCATTTCCCGAGCAAAATTTTGTTCCTACAAATGCAGAAGATCCGCAATTCGAATCAAAAGAGCAAGCGATAGTGGTGCTTGGAGGAGTCACTAGCGGGCATGCTCCACAATCAGAGGCACAAGAAGAGCAAGTCTCATTGTTGTTGCAGTTGCCGTCGCCGCAAAACATATAATCTTCTACTACCCCAGAGTGGGACAGGCCTGAAACTGCAAATGAGCTTGCTACAACAGCGCAAGATATTCCGCTTAATGTTCCCGGGCAAGGCATTCTTGTACAAGTTGATATGAGATTGTTTAAGTCAGGAACTTCCGAATTTGATACGCAGATAGCATTTGAGGAAGAATTTCTCTTTGGGAGGTAAACTGTCTTTGTTCCCTGTATTACAAGACCCTTTACTATAAGATAATTCTTGTTCGAATCAGCTGCGCCCGATTCCACCGTTGCGCCGAGCAAATTCAGATCTGATGAAGAAAAATTGTGGTCGAATGAAGCCACATCAGTCCCGGAAGAGGATTTTATTGCGACAACTTTCACACCGAAATAGTTCCTGTCTATCACAGAATTGTTGTCGATAAAAACATTTGCGGGAGCGCTTGTACCGTTGAATGTTGAAGGATTATAGATAGGAGAAGAGTAAATTGTGCACGCTCCGCTTACACAAAAAGATTTCTGTGCGCATGAAAGGTATTCTGTCTTGTTTGTGTATGCGCATGAAGAAGTCCATAGTCCCGCACTAGAACAAGTACCAGTCTGGCATGAATTTGAATTTGAACAATTTAAATCGCTAAAGCAGGAAATTGTAACACATGAAGCAGTATCACTACAAGACTTTCCAGTGCCACAACTTGAATTCACTGTTTTGTTTGTCAACACACATGTCGCATTCCAATCATTAGGACTAATACACGCAACGGTCTTGCATAAATTGTCGTTCACACACTCTGAAGTAAGTTTGCATGCAGGAACAACACAACTCCCGCTCGCGTCGCAAACCTTGCCTGATCCGGTTCCTCCGCAAGCAGTGTTTGGAGCAAGGCCTGCTATCTGCTGGCAGGTTGACCAAGCTCCACTCACGCATGTCTGCTGGCCTACGCCGCACTCGCTTTGTATTGTGCAGGATTGTGTCTGCCCATCGATGCAAGCACAGCCTTCATTAGATGCGCCGTCGCAATCCTCATCGAAAAGATTCGCATCGCATGCTTCAGTTGAAGACAAAACGCCCGCCTGTATAATACTCCAAGTACCCCACGTGCCAGTTCCGCTAGCGCAGATTCTTTTCTTTATCTCTTGCTCGCATAATCCTAAAGTTGTTCCGCTATACGCGTTCTCGTCTTTACCAAAAGGCCAGCACTCATAATTAGAACATGAGTTGGTGTCAGATCTACATGTCTGAGCGCAAGTGGTGTTAAGGTCCCAAGAGCTGTAGGCCCTTTGTGTGCAATCTGAAGATGCTCCCGAACATACTTTGTTGTATGCGCGCTGCATCAATTTGTTTGTGTCGCAGGAAAATTCCGTTGATACGGATTGTTCACATATTGTTCCGGATTGCTTGAATGCGTTTGATGCGCAGCAAGAATCGGTGTTCAAGCACTGCTTCGTTGAAGGGCAGTCAAAGGAGCATGTTGAGTAGATTTCATCATCCTCGCATGTACCATTGCCGCACTCTGATGCCGATGAGTAGGCATATATTTTCTCGAGACCATAAATGCTTTGCGTGAAAGAACGGGAATCAGTGTAAGTTACATACTTTAGCATGTTTGTGTCATATGTCGAGACTGCATAACCATAGTAGTTGTCTATGCTAGGGTACTGTGTTTCTGGATCAGGGCTAACAAGCACCGAAGGGTACCCTGTTGACATGAAAAGAATTAAATAATCTTTTTCTTTGCCAAGCGCTAAATCCACTAGGTCGCTTTTTACTGATATGCCCTCATTCACCATCACCGAAGGGTTTCCGCTAAAAGTTATCTGCTTGAGGGTCGAAGGAATGCAATTGAGATCGGATGCCCTCTGACACACATAAGCCGATTTGATTGTATAGTAATGATTGCTGTCGCTTGACGGCGACCCCTTGAAGTAAACGTAGAATTTTTCAGCGTCGGAAGTTATTTTTTCCACAAGAATTCTAGCGTGAATCGTAGAGTATGCCAAATAAGTATCCCCTCCATTTCCAAAAGGATCAGTGTCTTTCCACAAAAGCTTCGAATCGCGCTCAAGCGTCACGCTAAGGAGTGCATTCTGGAATTTGTTAACGTCAACAAGCGACGCATAAACCTTGTACTCGTTCTTCTTTATGAGAATTTTATGCGAGCCCGCAACGAGGTCTAGCGACAGAGGAGTTTTGCCCCTATAATTTCCGTCGACCCAGACTTCGGCTGCGTCCGGGTTCGAATTAAAATCAAGCGTTCCAGAGTTCACGTTCACGCAGTTCTTGTTAACATCAAAGCCCAAAAGTCCAGGGTTTGAGTCGTCGCAATCAATCGAGTTGTTCCCGCATGAAGAGGGACATGTTGCGGGCTTTGAGCCAAGACCCCAATTACAATATGTGTCATTGTCGTCATCGGCGCATCGCACAGCAGGAGATGTTGCGCCGCTCTTGATGAAAGGGCTTGTTACATAAAATACTTGAAAAGCATCCGTTGGAACATAAGCATTGAAGTAACCGTCTTCGCCCCAATCCGACCCCCAGCTGTTCTTCATTACCAATATTGTTCTACCTTGGGAGTCCGTCTCGTAGCCCACAAGCAAGGTCGCATGCGGAATAGTTATGTCCTCTGAAGGATTTACCGCGTAATAATAACTCGAAGCAAGAATGAGGGGCCCTTTTGTAATTAACATTGTCTTAAGGACATTCATATCGGTTACAGCCGAAAAATTGTCCGAGCCCACTGGAGCGAATCCGCCTATGGAATAGATCGGCTTTCCTGCGCAGGCGCTTGTTCCACCGGCGAGATCTTTGTTCTTGCATGCGGCACAATTTGTGTCTGTGATTGCACAGTTGCCGTTTGTCAACGTGAATCCGCTGCAGTTGACGCTTAACGCCGAATTGCATGTCGCATAATCAAGGGTTCCTGAACTTGAAAGGGAAAACGGAAGACAACTTTCATCGACAACCCCGGTCTTTTTCGAAAAGAGGAGCCACTGATAAGGATAGCCTCCGCTGCTGGTTGAGCCATAGCCGTAAGTGATACTATTGAAATAGAATTGATTGAACGATCCGCAATAGAATTCCTTCTCAGCAAGATCAAAACCAAGCTGACTGTTATAATACAAGTTGAATTCCGCTTCGACTGCAGCCGCGGATGCAAATGCCCAGCAAAGACCGGTCTTTCCCTGATCCCTTACAGGAGTAATCCAGTCTTTTCCGTGCCTCTGTCTCCAATCCCATCTTGAAGGAAGACTTGTAGCTGATGAGCCGCTTGAGGACGAGCCTGAACCGCCCAATGGCTCTGCAACCGATGGCGAACCATAAACTCCTTCTGAATAATACTCAAATCCGGGGGGCTGCGCGGCGCTTCCATCGCCAAACATTGCCTTCTTTTCAGAATAACTAAGTTTTGAAACGCTTGTTTCCCCGGCAACCCAGGTTTCGTTGTTCTTCTGCAAATTTGAATTTATCGCTTGAACAGCGCTCTCTTTCTGGCTTCTTTTCTCGCCAGACGAAATTGTTACCGAAGTAAACTTTATTTTCGATAGATCCCCAACATTAGTCTCTATCTTCAAACGCTTGGGATTGATTTTTCCGAGGTTGCATGTTTCGTTGCAAATAGAATCAAACGATGTTGAGCCTACACTGTAAAGGGGGTAATAAGCTTCAAATACTAAATACTCCTTTCCATCTCCGTCAACGAGAAGCACTCTCACATAATCCTCCTTGCTTGGAAGCTCAATCGACCCCGAAACAGAGAGGGCCGGGATTGTGATGGCTGAAAGATCAACACTGCTCAATAATACTGAAAGATCTATTTCGGTAGTGGTCACCGGAATAGGGATTGATGCCACTACAGTCGGTGAAGACTCGGCCGGATTGGAATTAGGGGGTGTTGAGCATGTTTCTCCGCAATCAAAAGGACATGAACAGTTAGCGAACTCTTTTTCCGAGCAAAGGTTGTCTCCGCAAACCGCAGTAGTTGAAGAAGAGCAACCTAAAATAAAGGCAAAGATTGTGAGAGCTATTATACAAATCAAAAAAGACTGATACTTTGCCGCCGACACCACAAAATCACTCGCATATATTACATACGCCAAATATTATATACTCTTTCAAAAGGTTTTCAAACTGCGTTTTTTGGAAAAATTAATTGTTTCTCACTCGCGGGTATCATCCTTTAGAAGAACAATAATAACAGTAATGAATGTTATAAAAAGAAGGGCGATTACTTCAACCCCCATCTCAGCAAGAGAAGCGCCTTTTACGATTACCCCTATTAATAGATTGTTTGCAAGCGTTAGAGGCAAAAATTCGCTTACCATCCTCATGAAAGGTTCCATGAATTCAACAGGAAGTATTATTCCGCTGAGGAAAAGCATAGGAACAATCAGAAGGAGCGATGAAAGAATCGCGGTGGACTGGTTCTTCGCGAAGAGCGAAATTATCATCCCAATGGAAATGAATGCGAGCGCAATAATTATCACTGCGAAATAAAGTTCTATTATCGAGAAGCTTGCAACAAGACCAAAACCTATCTTAGTGAACCCCATAATCGGAGCCGGAAGAGGAATGTTCGTAAACGCGACAATGAATATTATTGTGGCTTCTATAAGCGCCAAAATTAACTGACCTATTATCTTTCCAAATAACAAAACCATTTTGTGAGTGGTGCAAAGAGTCATTCTCAGAGTCACATTCTGGTTGCGTTCAAGTATCACAACAATTGCAGTTAGAAGCATGCAAGTTAAGATAAGCACAACAACTGTAGCATTTGCAACAAGTATTCCAAAAGGATCCACATTGAAAGCCTTGTTTTCATAGAACACAACAGGCTGGGCAAGTACGACTGGACTTATGGCAGAAATGTTACTTATCTCATCAGAAAAAGAGGAAAGCATTGTAAGAGAAGTCCCTAATTTTTCACTTATATCCTCCTTGTATAACCTGGCGTCAGAAATCAACAAATGAACTTCTTCAACCGATTCGCTAAAAACAGTAAGCTTGCTGTTCATATTCTCAAGAGCAGTGTTTGCAGAAGTAAGGCTCGTTTCAAGCGCAGCCTCATCCGTTTCAAGCGTCACCATCATGCTTTCAGCATCCTTCATTGATGTATCAAGGCCGTCAAGACTTGTGAGCGCGCTATCCATCGAAGTAATCGAAGAGTTGAGAGTAGAGTTCCAATCTTTTAGAAGCTGTTCCTGGGTTCGCATGGAGCTTAGAGAACTATCAAAAGATGCTTTCTGCTCTGCCGGAATATACGGGGAGATTGATTCTAATTGTGAAATTGATTGGTCTAGAGAAGAGATGGTAGAAGCGAGAGAAGTAGAAGTCGTCTTTAACTGTGACTGATACAAAAGTATTTGGGGTTCTATTGACCCAAGATCGGATTTTGCCTTATTAAAAGATGTCTTGAAAGTCGAAAACTTTGTTTTGAAGTCAGCGGTCTTTTGCTCGAGACTGTCAAGATTTGACTGCTGCTCGGAAAGTATTGTTTTTATTTCATCAAAATTTATCGCATTAAGATCTTTTTCGAGCTTATCAATCTTTGACCCCGCAGTGTTAAGCTTTGCCTGGAATTCCTTAATATTATTTACTTCAGAAGTAAGAGTACCTTCAAGTCCATTTACAGTGGTGAATATGCCTTTTAGTTTCTGTTGGGTTGCTTCAATCGTGATTCTTTGCATCACGGCCTTTGCTATTTCAAGGAAAAAACGAGACGCCATTAAATTTGAATTGTCATAATAAAGATCCACTTTCAATTGATCATTTTTTGTCGCGCCCGATATTCGAACACCCACAATGACTTCTTTTTTCTTTATCGCATCAAGAAGCTTATTCGCATCCCCATATTCAGTGAGCTTAATTTCCTTGTACTGACTAAGTTCGCCAATAATGTTTGAATCAAAAGAAAGGTCGTTCACTACCCCCGCATTGATGTTTGTCATCTTCTGGGGTTCAAGTCCTGTGAAAGCGGAACCCAAAAGAGCTATTGCAATGAAAGGATAGAGAAATATCAAGAGGAGCGCAACTTTTTGCGCCTTGATAAGAGAAATCTCTTTCCAAATTATTTCAAGGAGTCTCATTCGGACACCTTCATGTGTTCCCCGGTAATGTTGAGGAATACATCTTCGAGGTTTGGCTCTTTTGTTGTTGAGGAAAGTATAGTATATCCTTTTTCCATTATTTTGTTTGTGAGGCCGGTAATTTTTTCTATACTGTGAGCCTGTTCAAGCGGCAAGAAAATGATATTCCCTTTCGCAATAATATTCATCTGAACCGAAGAAGCCTTAATCGAAGCAAGATCTATATCCGAAAGAGGGGTAGCAAGCTGCATTATCACAACTTTTATTCCACCATATTTTCTCACAAGTTCTGCAGGAGTGCCCATCGAAAGAAGCTTGCCTTTTTTTAGGAGAACTACTTTTGTGCAAAGCTTTTCGGCCTCGTCCATATAGTGAGTGGTGATTATGATTGTTTTTCCTGCGGCTTTGAGCTCCCTTATCTTGTCCCAAAACATCTGCCTCATCTTCGGGTCAAGCCCAACTGTAGGTTCATCGAGAAAAATTATTTCAGGGTTATGGATCAGCGCAATTGCGATGTTAAGGAGCCTCTGATACCCCCCACTCAAAAAATCTGATTTAGTGTTGCGAAATTCCTCAAGCTCGAGCCACTTCATGAGAAGATTTATTCTATCCGTCAGAACTTTCCCTTTTAATCCATAAAGGCTCGCGAAAAACCTTAGATTTTTTTCAACAGAAAAATCGATATAGAACGCAACATCTTGCGGAACAAGACCTATCTTTGATTTTAGCCCAGGACCTGTATTTCCTGAAAGGATACTTATTTTTCCGTCGCTAGGCACCTCAAGGCCGAGAATTATTTTTGTCATTGTGCTCTTTCCGGCACCGTTTGAGCCCAAAAGCCCGAATATTTCGCCCTTTTCTATGTCAAAAGTGACTCCGTCAAGAACTTTCTTTTGTCCATAGAACTTTGAAACATTAGTTACTGAAACTACCGCAGGCATTTTTACTCACTTCGCACGCATCAGCGTTTGTGAGAAGAAAGTCAAAGGAAGTATATAAACGTGATTAAACGACGATAAAAAAAATAAAAAACCGGCAATAATCCCGGTCAAACTCAAAAACCTTAGACACTTTCATTTCCTTTGTATCATCACGAGGCAGCAGGGCTGGTATAGACCTTCTAAACCGCAAAGCGTCTCTGGATTTATTCCAGCCGTCAAGTTTCCGGCAATTTCTTCGTAGATTGGCGAAAAATTCAAATTCGTGCCTGTGCTTTCGCATATTACTTTCGCGCTTGCATTGATTGAGTTAGACCCAGAATATTTCAAATATGACGAATAGTTGTCAGTTGATATCTGAACTATACTGTTCAGGGGATATTCGGCGTCAAGAATAATGGAGTGCTCGTCAAATCCTTCAAAATACCCGCTTTTCAATACCTCTCCAGGTTGCAAAACAAACTGTTGGGTTATAATCGACCCACCCATCTTCACGCTGTCAAGACCGTTTTGTATTGCTGATTGAGCAGTAATCGGCGCGCCGCAATCACTTGAGCAAGAATAACTTGATTCATTTGTTTCACAAATGCCGTTTCCGCAAATAGCAGGGGTCGTACAACCGAACAAAAATAATACGCTTAGAATCAAAACTGCTATTCCTGCGAAATACTTCATCAAACCACCCTTCAATCAGTATAACTGTCAGTTAACTAATATATAAATCTCGCCAAAACTCCCTGACGATAGACAAACTAGCGCTGTTTTTATACTAGAACGCAGGATATCTTTCAATGAAGATGGTACTTTTTTGACCGACGGGGATGATTTGATGAAGAAAGCAAGCAAGTGTATACTGAGTTTAGGAATCTTATTTATAGGATTGTTTTTGTTTGGGTGTACCCAGACGGGACCCATTTGCGGAGATATGCTCTGCCAGACAGGAGAGGAAAATACCTGTCTCACAGATTGCGCACCAAAAGTGAACGCGAACGTGGCAATTAATGTATCCGGAGCATATGACTCACAGGGAACTCTCTCAGTGAAATGGCACAACAATAATGATGTCTCATTCAACGCATCGGATGTTGTGACATCAAGGCTCGGAGACAACTGGTACGGATCAGAGAACAAGAATTTATATCTTTCATTCAGTAACTCCCAATCTGGAGAAGTACCGATAACGAATGACAACAGGACGGCGAACTTCACGTTCACCCAGCCAGGAGATTACTACTTTGAAGTTGTCTCAAGCGATTATGATTATAGAGGAGTATCTGAAAAAATAACGATAAGCGAAAGCAAGGACTATTACGTTAATCTAGAATTGACTCCTGGCAATCCTGCAATAAGAATTCGGGCTACCGACCAGTACGGCATCCCCCTGACAGGGTATGGAGAAGTCAAGATGTACGAAGTACAGCAATATTATGACAAGTACGGAACAGGAGACTGGAAGACTGATGAGTATCTCATAGGAAGCTACTCATTCTCAGAAGGCCAGGAAATCAATGCGCTCTTCTGGCTTTTCTCGCCATCAAGAGACCCAACAGGACAGACAAACACCTACTTCAAGGCCGTGACCACAAAGCAAGGCTACGCCGATGGAATGGTTGACTATATCTACCCATACAACAAATATACTGAATTTTACGCGACAATGAACAAGAATAATTCGAACACTACAGGCAGCATAAAGATCCAGATTGTTCCTGGAACCGGGACAACCGAAAACGATCTTCAGAGGCTTGTGGGGGAGACAATTGAGGTATGCGGAGACAACTATCCCTGCAACACCCTCGCAATAAATGATTCATTAGTTCTATTGCTCGAGAATTACCCCACAGGAAACTACAGCATATATAGCACGTACATTGGTTACGGTGGCGATAATCCAAGCGAAGTTCCAATATTAATAGACTACACAAATTTCAGCATAGTCGAAGGGACAAGCTATCTGGACGCCACTGCAACGCTTGGAATACTTCTAAAGATGCAGGTCGAAGGCGCCAATGGCGAACTTGTGGACCCAGATGTAATCAAAGTGGAAAAATTCTGCTATGTATATGCTGATTCCAGCGAATACTGCGACGATTACTCTGCCGCAGGAATGACTTGGACTCAGTGGATTGGGCCAAACCCTTACATATCCGCAGGATACTACTATAGCGGCGATACCACAATAGCGTCATTCAAGCTTGTGATGTCTTTCAACGGATCAGCTCCGCTCGAATACGACTTCATGACAAAGCAGGGAATGAATGATATAAGGTTCATCCTCGATGATGCGACAGATCACAACTACAGCAAAAAAATCACACCGGGCGAATCAATAGTTCTCGAAGCCAACCCTGAATCGGGAAACAAGTTCATGAGAATTGAATTTGTTGACGCAGTAAAAACGTCAGACACCTCAAACGTCAAGGCTACCCTCAACATGTACAACCAATCAGGAACCCTTCTGAAAGTAGTAGGAAGCATGGATTGGAACAGCAGCATAAGGGATGAATTCGGCTCAAAGTATCTAAGCCAAGACGCTATCCTCATAAGTGTAGATAAGGGGTATGAAGACAAATATTACGCCAAGTTACAAATTGAATAAAAATAATAACGATGCGAAAGCGCCTAAAAACGGTGCTTTCGCCAATCTTTTTTTAACCACCCAAAATCAGTTTATAAATTCTATGAACTATCCTTTCCCTTATGAAGCTCGTTGAATTCTTGAAGAAGAACAAGCTCAAAGAAGGCAACCTTATCTCATTTCGCATGGCCGCAAGCGAGATAGAAGGAACTATCTTACCTTCAAATGATGACACTCTGATGCTCAAACTCTTGAGCGGATATAACGCGGGATTTGACACTTCAAAAATTTTGAGCCTTAAAGTTTTAGGCGAATCAAAAGGAGTGGGAAAAGCCAAAGCAATTGAAATCAAAAAGAATCCCGCGCTCCCAACAATCACGGTACTTCACACCGGAGGCACAATTGCAAGCAGAGTTAATTACACCACCGGGGGAGTTTATGCCTCTTTCAACGTGGAAGATCTTGTCACAATGTTCCCTGAACTGGTACAAGTGGCAAACATTGAATCCGTTTTTGTTTCAAATATGATGTCCGAAGACATGACCATATCAGATTACCAAAAAATTGCCAAAGCTGTGAAAGAACAGGTCGCAAAAGGGGTCAAAGGAATAATCATCGGACACGGAACTGACACTTTAGGATACTCTTCAGCTGCGCTTTCATTCATGCTAGAGAATTGCCAAGTACCAGTTCTTTTGGTAGGAGCACAAAGAAGTTCTGACAGGGGTTCTTCTGATGCTGCGATGAACCTTATTTGCGCCGGACTCTTTATCACAAAAACAAATTTCAAGGGAGTTGCGATTTGCATGCATTCTTCAAGCGAAGACAACACTTGCGTAGTACTCCCTGCAACAAAAACAAGAAAGATGCACACCTCAAGAAGAGATGCATTCAAAACAATCAACGACACCCCAATCGCAACTGTTGATTTTATCACAAAAGAAATAAACTGGATTAAAGACAAGACAGCATATGAACACTCAAATGGAAAATTCGAATTGAAAGACAAGTTTGAAGAAAAAGTGGGCTTAGTTAAAACTCACCCCGGAATTTCTGAAAAAATACTTGAGTTTTATGGAAAAGAAAAATATAAGGGACTTGTAATTGAAGGCACGGGCCTAGGCCACACCCCAATTGGAAAGAATGATTCCTTTGTGAAGACAATCAAAGCGCTCATTGACAACGGCTGCATTGTTGCGATGACAAGCCAGTGCATCCACGGAAGAGTTCATCCAACTGTTTACACTAATTTGAGAAAACTTTCAGAGATTGGAGTAATTTATTGCGAAGATATGCTCTCAGAAACCGCTTTTATAAAACTCTCTTGGCTTCTTGGAAACTTTTCAAAGAAAGAAGCTGAAGAACTTCTTGCAAAAGATATGCGCGGAGAGATAAGCGCTTTCTCAAGAACTGATACTTATTCTGAATAAGTAATTTTTAGACCGAAGGGTTTGAAAACTCATCTTGGAACGACCAGGATAATTAAGACTATAAGATAACTTAACAAAGCGAAAACTATGTGCGCAAAAAGCACGAGGAGCGCGCCAATGGCAAATAATCTTTGTAACCAAGATTCCTCTTCCCACTGAACCTTAAAGTACCTAATTAATACAGAAGCTATTATTGTTATCACGATTATGTTTACTATTGGAAAAAATGAAAACACAAGAGTACCCAAAGCCATTAAAAATATTGAAAGCGACCTAAAAGCAACGGCAATATTGTTAATCGCAAAAATGATCCCTATCGGCTGAGGCATTTCACTCCCCTTTTCTTCCCCAACTTTTCCAAATATGCCTACTTCATAAGCAAATTTCTTTTTTGAATTATTAATCCCCGTAATGCGCATTCCGCCCCTTAGGAATCCTTTTGACTTAATTATTATTTCAGAAGTTATCTTGTACCTGCCCCATTTGCTTGTATCTGTTGTTTGTATAACATCATAACCCAGAATCTGGGCAAAAACAAGCTCTGGAAGAAACATGATGGGTAAAATTGCAAACAAAAATACCAAAATAGACAGCATTACTACGCCGTAAATAAAAAAATAAATGCTTAACCCTGTTAAAAAAATCGCAACTAGCGACGATGCAAAAAGCGCAAGGAATATTCCTTGAATTAAAAGGGATTTTGCGTAAGAAACATCAGTTTCCACTATTAGCTTGTCTTTGGTCCTTTCTACTTTCGAATAATTCCAGATTTTATACAAAATGTTTCCCATATTATCACCAAAAATCAAATCTTTTTCTTCCTCGAAAACCCCGCCACCCTTAAAGGATCTTTACCCCATTTTGGCCCAGGAGGATTTCTTTTACTTAAAGCAATGTCATTTGGGTGACGCGCCCAAAACTTCCAAAAAGGAACAGCGTTCGCATAAACTGGCTGTTCAACCTTAGGCTTAGCCGAAACCGAGTATCTTTTCTTAAGGGGCATGAAATAATTACTCTTTTAAGGGTTAAAATACTACTCCAAAGGCCCCGTAGACTCCCCAAGAAACCCTATTTTAAGCAAAAATAACCCCTAATTTATACCTGATTAACTGATTCCCGTTACTTAGGGATAAGGTTTATAAAGGAGTTAAGCAGCAATACATATGGTGAGATCAAATGAATTTTAGACTCATAACAATTGCATTGGTTTTGATGTTCCTCGCAAGCGGGGCATTTGCCTATTACGGGTCAGGGTACAACCAGTACTACTACACATCAAACTATGTACCAACAGTTTACTACCCATCACCGGCATACGCGCCTAACAACTACGGGTACAACTACAACTATTATTCTAGCTACGCCTATGTAGTACCAACATATGCCTACAGCACAACTTACTACAGAACTCCAGTAACATACGGTTACGTGACACCTGTTGTAGTTGCTCCCACATATGTATCGTCAACACGCGCATATTCAGGGATATCAATGTACTACGATGGTGACGACGGCTGGGGCTTTTCATATTCTAGAGGCTCAGTTTGCGGATACTACGGTTATTGTTAAGGACCATTTCCGCCTGGCGTAGCAAACCTAAGGTTTGCGTCGCACCGCAAAGGCAGTTGCCTTTGCTTGGTCGGAACGGAGCAGTATCTTCGCTTCGCTCGATACAGCTGAAACTTAATAATCCGATTATTTTAAGTCTTCAATTCTAATAACAACAATCTTTTCCTTAACACAAGCCAACGAATTGCATCTCTTCACGGCGGCGTCTATCTGACCCTGAGTAGCCTTATGAGTGATGAAGACAACAGGAACTACCTCTAAATTAATTTCCTTTTGCTCGCAGCCAGCGATAGAAATGTTCTCTTCTGCAAACACGCCGGCGATTGAAGCAAGTCCGCCAGGATTGTCAAGAAGTCCTGTACGAATATAATATTTTGATTCTGTCCTTGAAAGCGGCTTTATTTTTGTATTTTCAAAAAACCTCTGGGCAACCCTAGTCCTTGATGCAAGCTCCACAATATCCGTAACTACAACAGTTGCCGTAGGCAATTTTCCCGCACCTTTTCCTGACAAAAATATCTCGCCAGTCTGTTTTCCGCAAAGAAGAATCGCATTGGTTTCATTATTCACGCTGGAAAAAAGACTAGTGCTAGGAATCATCGAAGGCTGAACCCTTAGCTCCACTTCGCCATTCTCTTTCTTTGCAACCGTAAGTAATTTTATAGAATACCCCAAGTCCTTCGCATAATCCATGTCTTTTTTTGTCAAATCTGTTATTCCGCTTGTAAATGCACATTCAGAAAACTTTGCGTCAAATGCAAGAGAAGCAAGCAAAAATATTTTCTGCGCCGCATCATTTCCCTCGACATCAAAACTCGGATCTTTTTCAGCAAACCCGAGTTCCTGCGCCTTTTTTAGCGCATCATGATAACTCATCCCTTCATTCATTCTTGTAAGAATAAAATTTGTGGTGCCGTTAAGGATTCCATAAATACTTGTTATATTGTCCGAAGAAAAGCTCTCTTCAATTGTTCTCACAATTGGAATGCAACCACCCACCGCGGCCTCAAAGAGGACATTAACCTTATTTTTTTGTGCTGCCTGAAAGATCTCATAACCGTACTTTTCAAGCACCGCCTTGTTCGCGGTGACCACGTGCTTCTTCGCCTTAATCGAATCCATTATTATCGTACGCGCGGGCTCGTATCCGCCTATGAGCTCTACAATAACACTAATTTTTTTATTTTTCAGGAGCTTCTTGTAATCAGAAACACAAATTTCGCTGACTTTCAATTGTTTTGCCCTTTCCTCAAACTTGTCGCACACCGCAACAAGATTAATCTTAACCCCCGTTCTTTTCTCTATCAGTTTTGAATTGCTCTGCAAAATCTCGACAACCCCGGAACCAATTGTGCCAAGACCCACTAATCCAACGTTAATTTCTTTAGACATCTACAGTTAGATAGGATAAATTGAATATATAAGCTACCCCTAAATAAATGTGAAAAATAGTACACTAGGCCCAAAATCCCTAATTTTTAATTCTTTTCCCCCTCAATCTTGCCATGCAAACCCCCGCACAAAATGGGCCAAATTACGCAAAACTTGGGCTAAAAGCAGGACTCGAAGTACACCAACAGCTAGACACGTCCTGTTTCGCCACTGAGCAAAACCTTTGTTTTGCGAGGCATCTCAAGCATTTGTTTGAGATTGTGACTAGACGATGCGTGGTGCAAACAGCACCACAGGTGAACTAAATGGACTACGCAAAACTTGGGCTAAAAGCAGGACTCGAAGTACACCAACAGCTTGATACGGGAAAATTATTCATAAGAACGCCAAGCACCCTAACCGATGAATTTGACTTTACAATACAAAGAAAACTACGCCCCGTTGCAAGCGAACTGGGAGAATACGACAAAACAGCAATTGATGCGTTCAAAAGAAACGAGACTTTTTATTATTCCGGAAAAAAAGACAACATCTCTCTTGTTGAGCTTGATGAAGAGCCCCCGCAACCGCTAGATGAAGATGCGCTAAAAACCGTTCTTGAAGTGGCGCTCCTTTGCAAATCAAAAACAGTGGATGAGGCAGTAGCGATGAGAAAAACCGTTATTGATGGCTCAAACACTTCCGCTTTTCAAAGAACAATGATGATCTCCCTTGGTGGATTGATAGAAATAAAGTCTGACATTGAAAAAACAGGAAAGAAAAAAATCGGTGTGCAGACAATAATACTTGAAGAAGACGCTGCACGCCCAATAAAAAAAGAACAGGGAAAAATATACTACAATCTTGACAGGCTTGGAATACCCCTCATAGAACTTGCAACCGACCCAGATATCAGAAGCCCTTTTGAAGCGATAGAAACCGCAAAAAAAATAGGGGAACTTTTGAGGCTCACCTGCAAAACAAAAAGAGGAAAAGGAACGATAAGGCAGGATGTTAACGTCTCAATCGCAGAAGGAGCAAGATGCGAAATAAAAGGATGCCAAGAACTTGAGCTAATCGGAACAGTCGTTGAGAAAGAAATAGAAAGGCAAATTGATTTGCTTACGCTCAAAGGAATGCTAAAAACGAAATTCAAGACAGAGAAAGAGAGACTTGAACTATTTGGGCCCTCACAGGACATAACAAGGATATTCACGAACAGCGAATGCAAGTTCATAAAAGGAAAAACTGCTTTCGCGATGAAGATAATAAAAATGAAAGGATTACTAGGGCAGAAAGTCGGAGCAAAAAGATTTGGAAGCGAACTTTCCGCATACGCCAAAGCCACGGGAGTTAGCGGATTATTGCACAGAGACGAACTCCCAAATTATGGAATGACCCAAAAAGAAGTTGATGATGTTTGTTCGGCGCTCAAATGCACAAGCGAAGATAATTTTGTAATAATAGTGGCTGAAAAAGAAAGAGCCGAGAAGGCATTTGAGGCTATAACGAGAAGAACGCTTATAGCGTTTGAAAAAATACCCAGCGAAACTCGCGGAGCGCTTGAAGACGGCTCAAGCGAATACCAGCGACCGCTCTCAGGAGAAGCGAGGATGTACCCTGAAACTGACATACCGGTTCACAAAATAAGCGACAAATATTTACTAGTGCTTGAAAAGGGACTACCAAAAAGCGTTACAGAACGCGAGAAGGCATACACTGCGATGGGAATAAGCACGAACCACGTCGAAGAGATGAAGCTTTCAAACTACGCAAGATTTTTTGAAGAAAGCGTTGCACTAGGAGCGAACCCAAAAATTAGTGCAGGACTTTTGCTTCAAACACTCACCGAACTTCGAAGGAATAAAATAGCCACAGAAAAAGTGAAACTTGAAGATATTAGAGAAATATTATTGCTTGAAGCAAAAGGAAAAATATCAAAATCCGCACTTGCGGATGCTGTGAAAGTGCTTGCAAGCGGAGCTACTGTTGAAGAAATTCTTGCGGCACAGTCCGAAAAGAAAGTTGACAATAGCGCAGTAGAAAAAATAGTTGCATTAGTGGTTGCAAAGAACATTACGCTAGTGAAATCGAAAGGAATGGGTGCAATAGGTCCGCTTATGGGCGATCTTACAAAAGAGCCTGCGCTTAACGGCGTTGATGGAAAAGTGCTTAGCGACCTGCTTAGAAAAGAAATAATTGCGCAAAAATAACCCAAACGCAAATCTCAAATCATTCCTTTCGCGCCTTTTCTAATCTTTCTTAGGCATTTCTTGTGGAAATATTGCCCCGCCCAATGCTTGTCGCACGGAGCCTTGTTGCATAGTGCGCAGGGGACATTGTATTTTCCTTCGCCGCCCGCCGCGTCAGTTTCTGATTCGTTTTTTTGATCTTCATTTTCCATCTTCTTCTCACCAATACCTAAAAATGCCATTCATACCACATTATTCAAAATAAATACCCCCGCAAAAACTTTGGCTCTTGCGAGAAATGTCCAACAAATTGTGTTCTTAATTTATGCTAAGGCCGAGCATCTTTATCGCCTTTCTCATCGAGGCCTTTGTATCATCATGAGTCAAAAGTTTCACTGCTTCCCCAGGAACGCACCACCTAAAATCATCATGTTCAATAATCTTTTCGCCTTTCTCGTTAACCGCCTGATTATCGCTAAGAGTTATTCTTGAATTACTTGAAACACGAACAAGATAATTTGTCATTGTGGTCATTGACCCTCTTTTTTTGTCAAAAAAATCAAATTCGCCAACTTTACCAACCATCTCAAATTTCTTAAGGCCGGTTTCTTCAAACAATTCCCTTCCGACAGTACTTTCCTTTTCTTCGCCCACATCAATTCCGCCCTTGGGGTATTCCCATCCTTTCCAGTTGAGAACCCTATGCAGCAGCAAGAACTTTTCCCCTTCAAAAACTATTATCCCCACAATATCGCGCCTTTTTTGCGGGCAGGCTTTAGACCCTTGAGAATCTTTTGCACATTCCATGACAAAGATAACCCTTATCCAAAATAAAAACCCCTTGGAATGGAGAATTATTGTCCTATAAATTGTGTGTTACCTTCATGTGCAAATCATTTTAAGCCCAAAAAGTATTGTCTAACTATGGCAAAATCAATGGCAAAAAATAAGCCGACAAGTGTTTCAAAAAAAGAAAAAGACAAGACAGTACGCACCTTTGCAGCAGCCGCATTCCTTAATGACATGGGCTCAGACATGATCTTTCCCATATGGCCCATATTCCTCACATCAATTCTCGGAGCAAATATGGCCGTTCTTGGGCTAATAGACGGCCTAGGCGACGCATTTGTTTCTTTATCTCAAGCAGGCGCAGGATACGCATCAGATCGACTCAAAAAAAGAAAAGTCTTCATCTGGCTCGGGTACTTCTTTGGAGGAATATCAAGAGCAGGATATGCCGCATCCACAGTCTGGCCCCAGATAATCCCATTCAGAATACTTGACCGCGCGGGAAAAATAAGAGACGCGCCAAGAGATGCTATCATTGCAGATATCTCAGCACATGGTGAACGCGGAAAGAATTTTGGCTTCTTAAAAGCAATGGACAAAGCAGGCGCAATAGTTGGAATAATCATCTGCATATTACTCTTCAATATATTAGGGTACCAATTCCTTTTCTTCGCCGCAGCAATTCCATCACTTATCGGAGCACTTTTGGTAATAAAACTCATCAAGGAAAAAAAAGACGGCAAAATAAAACTTTACAAAGGAATCAAGCTGTCAAACCTGACAAAAGACTTTCGGCTTTTGCTAATATTAAGCGCACTTTTCGCTCTTGGATCATTTAGCTATTCTTTCATTTTGATATTTGCAAAACAAGCTGGCTTTGCCGACATGTTCATCCCAGTACTTTACTTAGTATTCACAGTAGTTGCTGCACTCCTCTCAATACCATTCGGAAGGCTCGCAGATAAAATAGGAAGAAAACCTGTGATGATAATCGCATTTGCACTATGGGCGCTCGTATGCTTGATTTTCATTCTGACCCAGAACTATTTATTCATACTTCTAAGCTTTGTTCTCTACGGACTCCACAAAGCCGCACTTGACCCAGTGCAAAAAACTTTTGTTTCTGATCTTGCCCCTAAAAAATTTAGAGCTTCGGCACTAGGGGGATTTCAGATGGTAGTGGGTCTATGCGCGTTACCCGCATCACTAGTTGCAGGAATCTTGTGGGATTTGTACGGAGCAATAGCGCCTTTTACCCTTTCACTAATTTTAACAATTGCGGCGACAGTAATCCTGTTTTTTATAAAAGAATCTTCGAATTAGCCAAAGCAAATTCAAAAGAACGAATCAAATAACACAGAATTTATTTATGAGTGGATCTCATCTCGGCTTTTCTGAAAATTACGTCCATTCTTACCGCTGTTCTAAAACCTTCAGCAATCCATTTATTTGAGTCCACAGCATCAACTATATCGTCAAGCATTTTGTTTTTCTGATCGTAAGTATTACTAGAACAAATAATTGCTTCAGTTTCATCGCTTGCAGCAGTTTCAGCAGCTTGGCCCGCAAAAATTCTCATTTCGCCAAGCACATGATCCTCGCCTTTTCTGTCAAAAGGAATCATGGAGTCCTTTAGCTCTTCCGCAATCATTTCAAGTTTTTGGGCAAATTTCTTTTTAGAATTAGTTATCTTCATTACGTCTCTTTCAAGCTTTCTTAATGCTATTTCGCCTCTGTCAACTTCCATTTCCCAAAACACCCTGCAATAATAAAGCACCAAAGTAATTATAAGATTGGCTATTTTGAGCAAGAATTAGCCCCACCCAGATTCGAACTGGGGTCTCAGGCTTCAAAGGCCTGCATCCTTGGCCGCTGGACGATGGGGCTAAATTATACTATTTTTCGCTTTGCGAGATTGCTTTCCCATCGTCCTTTTTCGCGGGCCTTTTTTCTAAAAAGGCTCCTGGCGCGATGGGGCTAAATTTCAACTTATCGGCTTTGCCTAAAATAAAGTGCCACGCTTAGCCATTTAAAGCTTTTCGACAGCCTCTTTTATAAAGAAGAATACGGGCGGGTAGCTCAGTCTGGTGGAGCACACGACTGATATCACTGAAAGTGCAGCGATCGTGCGGTCGGGCGTTCAAATCGCCCCCTGCCCATAAAAGAACATCCGGGAATTATTCCCGGTATGTTCCAACAGCAATTTCTAATTTACCTCTCTTTTTTTTGCTGACAAAGTTCACTTTGTCTTTAAAGAGGCATAAGTTTTTCTTACCAGTTATTTTTAATTCAAAATATTTATGTTTATAAGGTCCGTGAAAATTCGATTCAATACCCAGCTTAGACAACAATTCAGCAAGCTGCATCAACCCGCTGCCATTTATTGACTGCATTTGCACAGCTCTATCATACCCCCACTTTCGTTTCTGAAATATCGCGCTTCCTTCATCATCGAAAAAAGCCTGCAGATAAGCCGCAATTATATCCGCACTACCTGCAGAAACAAACGTTGGAACATGCCAATTTTTGCTATCAAAAGAGTATTGTTTGAATTTTGCAATAATTTTCTTATTACGAAAACCAGTATGAAGACAGGTACTCCCCGCATAAATTGCCCAACACTCAAGGCCAAAACAATTTTTAACCGAATTCCTAAAATCATTTATCAAAACAATATCTTTGTTGAAGTACCTTATAGTATCTCTTTCCGGCGAAAAGCACCCATCCGCTTGAACATGCGCAATAAATCTTGCAAATTGGGCAAAATCAACATTTTGACACATGCAAAACATCAAGAGTTTAAGATATTATAACTTACTCAAGGTTTGGCGCCGAGGCAAAACAAATGCTAAAAATGACATTATTTGGGGTTAAAAAAGCTTTTTCCTAAAGGAATATTTAGCATAAACCAGAAAAATAAGCGGAAAATGATAAATATGGACAAAACGAGCGTAGAAAAAGCAAAAAAGCAATTCCTCAAAAAAAGCAAGGAGATAGGCCGCGGCAAAATCAGCGGCTACGACTTTGACAAGCCATTTGACGCAGAAAAATTCTTTGAGGCATACAAAGACACCGGCTTTCAGGCGACAAATCTTGGAAAAGCAATTGACATAGTAAAAGAAATGAGAAAAAATAATTCGTCAATAATCTTAGGCTTTACCTCAAACATGGGCACATGCGGAATAAGGGACATAATCACTTACCTCATAAAGAACAAACTCGTTAATTTCATTGTGACAAGCACGGGCGGACTTGAAGAGGATATCATTAAAACTTACGGAAATTTTTTGCACGGCGATTTTGAAGCAGATGGCGCAAAGCTAAGAGAAAACGGAGTAAACCGAACAGGAAATATTTTTGTCCCAAACGACAGATACATTTGGTACGAAAAATTCTGCAACGATACGCTCAAACAGGTTTATGACGAACACAAAAAGAGCGGCAAAATAATAACCGGAATTGATATTGTTCAGGCGCTGGGAAAGAACTTAGAAAAAATGGAAAAGAAAGAAGAGAGCTTCACTTATTGGTGCCACAAAAATAATATCCCCCTTCTTTGCGAACCGCTAAACGACGGAGCAACAGGAGACCACATGTATTTCTTCAAGAAAGACCACCCTGACTTCGCAATAGACATGGTAAAAGAAGTGGAATTTATGTACGATTACGTTTTAGACCAGGAAAAAATTGGCGCAATAATTTTAGGGGGCGCAGTTCCAAAGCACTTCATCATGAATGCCTGCATGACAAGAGAAGGCGCCGATTACACGGTTTACATTAACACAGGATACGAAGGCGAAGGAAGCAACGCTGGGGCAAACACAAACGAAGCAAAAAGCTGGGGTAAAGCAGCACCTGATTCGAATAATGTAAAAGTTTGGGGCGAAGCAAGCATAATCTTCCCAATACTAGTCGCGGCCGGATTCAAGCTAGACTAACCCTCAAGTAAACTATTTATAGTAGAAAAATCATTTAGCCTGTTACAAAAACGTGATAACTTTGAGCGGCCTAGATTTCATTTGGACAATACTAAAAGTAAGCGCGCTTATTTTTCTTTTGACCCTTTTTGTTTTAATATTTGAAGGGGCGGTTTTTACTTTTAGCTCAAAAGATGCCCTTCTCACCCCAACAACCTACTCCGAAGCATTTGAAAAGAATGGAGTTTATGACACGCTTAGCGTAATGATTGCAGAAGAAACTTCAAAGTCAATGAACTACCCCGGGATGGAAGAAGAGGTAAAAACGTTTACAAAAGACATAGTTTCCCCGGCATTCATGAAGCAACAAACCGAAACGCTCCTAAAGAACGCCTTTGATTATGTGAACGGCAAAACAAATTCATTGAATCTAAAGATTTCCATACCAAAAGAGACCGTGAAAGAAAAATTAAAAAATTTTATATTAACTTATGTCTCAAAACTCCCATCCTGCACTCCTGCGCAGATACTTGACCCTAATGGCATAATCAACCCTGACGGCACTGCAAACTGCATACCTCCCACGATAAACAAGGAAACTATTGCCGACCAGATGATAACCGAACAGGAAAAACAAAACCCGAACGCATTCAACTTATCAGTTGACTTCAATGAGGCAACAAATGGAGAAATAGCAAAAGCTCTTTCACAAATAAGGCAGATAAACGAGATACTTCTCTTTATCCTCTTAGCGGGGGTCGCCGCAATGATTTTCATCATTACAATCGTTCTTGTGATATGCAGAAAATCTCTTAAGTCGGCGGTAAAGTGGATAGGGCTTTATCTCTTCATGGCAGGCGCAGTAGGAATATCCCTCGCATTCATGATGGGGTCCATTATCCCAGCCATAATAGCCGCATCAATGCAAGGCATCCCCGCCCAGTTTGAAACACTCATAGTAGGAACGCTTAGTTATATCCTAGGGCTTATCGCAACAAATGCTCTTTTGATTTGCGCAATAGTTACTATACTGGGGGCCCTAATGATAGTAGTTGGAATATTTATCCTAAAAAAGCCAGGAGCTACCAAGCCAGGAATAATTGAAGTCAAAGAAACCCAAAAAGTTTCAAAAAAATAATTTTATTTTTCTGATTTTTCTTTCACTCAAAAGAAACCAAATACTTCTTGTATTCCAAAGGATCGTTCACGAGGCGCATTGTTTCCCTTACTGTCAATCCGCCAAGATACTCTTCAATTAATTTCATTGAGTTTTCGTGGGCCGATATTGCTACATCGCAATCATTCTTCTGGATAAAATAAAGAACATCTCTTAAGAAAGGAAAAACCCTTTTGGATACTTCGTGAACACTTTCCCCTTTAGGGATTAGCACATAATACCCTTTATTCAAAGAATCATACTCGTGAGGAAACTGATTTTTTACTGTCTCTCGATCTAGTCCAGTAAGCGCCCCATAATTTCTCTCTCTTAATCTTGGGTCAACAAAAACTTCCACTTTAGACCTGTTTGCAAGAACTTCCGCGAGCACCTGCTTGCTTCTCAACTGATCAGAACAAAAAGCAAAATCTATGTTTTCATCCTTGAGATTCTTCGCCAACACTTCTGCCTGAGCCTGCCCTTTCTTATCAAGAGGATTATTGAGCCATCCGCAAAATATATTCTCGTCATCGAACGTGGACCCGTGCCTGAAGACTATAATAGAATGCTGCATTCAAAATCATTAATGTACGAGGAACTTTAAAACCCTTCTACCTCTCACCATTTACATGACAGGCATAGTAGAAAGCATCATTTTGGGCTTTGCTCAAGGTATAACCGAGTGGCTGCCTGTTTCAAGCAAAGGAAACGTCACTATTTGGGCCAATTCTTGGGCTTATCGACTTCAGACGCTTTTAGTTATGCAATAATACTCCACATAGGCACCCTCATTGCAGCAGCGATATATTTTCGAAAAGACATAATTGCAATACTAAAAGGCAAGAACAAGATTGAAGCAAAGTTTATTTTCTGGACACTTGTCGCAACAGCCATTACAGCTATTCCTAGCTACATTCTCCTCAAAAAAATTCTTGAAACCGCAAGCATCAACCTGCTCGGGCTCACCATTTATTCGCAAACTATTTTCATGCTTGTAGTGGGAATATTTCTTTTAGTAACCGGATTTTTGCAGATCGCAAAGAAGAAACAAAAAGAAGCGACACTTACAAGAAAGAACGCTATCTTTCTCGGCCTTGGCCAAGGTCTCACTGTACTCCCGGGAATGAGCAGAAGCGGAACAACAACGTCAATCATGCTTTTCGAAGGCTTTTCCCCGGAACACGCTTTTCAATTAAGCTTTTTGATTTCTGTCCCAACAGTAATACTTGGAGAGCTATCTTTCAACTTGCTTGAAGCCCCGGTTCTTTCATATGATATGCTTTTTGGAATCGCCACCGCAGCGATTGTCGGTTACCTCAGCATTGACTTCCTCTTAAAATTGGCAAAGAAAGTCAACTTTGGAAAATTCTGCATCGCACTCGGCATAATTTATTTGGTAATTGCGGCAATTTCTGTCGCACTGCCGGCAATTGCATAAAAAGTTTTTTTGCAAGACAAGTTAACTACTTCAAATCCTGTTCCCAAAGATCAACGAAATTATCTACGAGTGTGTCAAGGAATGTTTCCCTATAATTCACAAGAACCTCGATAATAGGTTCCTTGTCCTTGATTGAAAAATAAGTCTTGCCGCTTGTTTCTTTCTGCCCCACTACTCCAGACAAAAGAAGCTTTTGCATGTGAAAATTTGTGGTCGAAGGGCTGAGCATAACTTCTTTTGAAATGTTTTTAAGCGTCGCCTTTCTCCGGTTCATCAAAAACAAAATTATTTTTCTAACCGAATCCTGCCTCAAGAGGTTCATCAAATCTGTATTAACCTGCGTTCCGCCGGTTGGATAGAATCTGGAAAACTTCCCTTCCTTCTTTTCACTTATCATCGCTTTTTTCTGCAAGTAATCAATATGGTACTGCATCGCGCCCGTAGCAATGCCTGTTCTTCTTTGAACTTCCCTAAAGTGAAGACCAGGATTTTTTGCGATTGTAGCATATATTTTGTCGCGGGGGCTAAGAATCATAGCCTCTTCCAAATCTTTTAGCGCCAAACAAAAAACCCCTTTTTTCTCCGTTTACTTCTTGAAGAGCGAGACAAACAAGCTTGACATTATAGCCAAATCAAAAACGCTTTGTATGTACACGTTCATGAATGTTCCTGGCGAAATGTAAAGATCAGCCAAGTGAAGTGCACTTTTAACGAAGAACAATCCAAATGCTACCATAACCCAAAGAAGCTTTGGCATCTTATGCTTCAAATAAGCCGCGAATGCAACGTAAGCCATCACAGCCGAAACAAACATGACAATCCAGGCTACAACCCACCCAATGTCCGCTGCAGCGGTTGCCGCAGGTCTCAAAAAATCCCAAGGGGCTTCTGCGAATACAACCCCTATTAGCGCTATTAACGCGAGCATTACTGTTCCAAACCTTTTCAAGAACACCACCTCTGTGAGTGCGAGATAATTAGCATGTTTTCATATAAAGGGCTTTCGGTATGGCAAAAAGAAATTATTTGGAGATTAATTTGGCACTATTTTTATAAGTATTTTTCTTTCCCTAGGCCCGTCAAACTCTGCGAAATATATCGCTTGCCATTGACCAAGCACTATTTTTGCATTTTCTACAATAAGGATCTTCTCCGAGCCCACAAGGGAAGACTTTAGGTGCGCATCAGAATTGCCTTCATTATGGCTAAACCTGATTTTTGGTATCATCATTTCAAGCGCATCAAGCAGATCCTGTTTCACATCCGGATCAGAGTTTTCATTGATAATTATCCCCGCGGTGGTGTGCGGACAAAAAACGACGCAAAGGCCGTCCTTAATCTTCGAATCGCTGATTACTTTCTCAACTTGGGAAGTGATGTCAATTAGTTCACATCGCCTTGACGAAGGCACTTTTATCTCAACAGCCATAAATAGAAAATTATTTCGAAAGCCTTGATTTTAAGGCATCTTGAACTTTTTGCGGACTTGCAGTGCCTTTTGTTTCCCTCATCACAAGACCTGCAAGGAAATTGAAGGTCTTCTCGTTTCCGCCCTTATAATCAATAACCGCTTTTTCATTCGCAGCTATTACTTTTGCAATTATCGTTTCAAGGTCCACTGTCTGCGAAATCAAAAGATTATTTTTCTTCAGGTATTCGGCCGGAGTCAGGTGGCCGCCACTAATATAATTTATCATTGAAGCTTTCGAGTTTTTGTCCGATACTTTTCCTTCAGCAATCAGTTTTAGAAGCTCAACCAAATACTCGGTTTTGATATTATTCTTCACTTCGAGAAGCGAAAGCGAATCATGATTTAGTATTGCCAAAAGTTCGCGTGTCAAGAGTTTTGCAGCAATATCAGCTTTCGCCCCTTTTGCAACAACACTGTCAAATATTTTTGAAAGCTCAAAATCCCCGCAGATTACTTTTGCGTCATATTCTGCCAAATTATATTCTCTCAAATAGCGCTTCGCCTTTACATCAGGAAGCTCGGGCATCTCCGACTTTATCTTTGACAGCTCAGTATCGCTAAGGCTCACCTTGACAAGGTCAGGATCAAAAATATATCCATAATCGGATTCTGTTTCTTTTGACCTAAGCGCAATAGTTGTTCCAGTATCGGCGTTGTATGCGCGGGTGTGCTGCTCAATTTTATTGCCTGAAGAAACTTCTTTTGTCTGTCTTGCGATCTCATAAGTTAAGGCGGTTTCGGCAGCGGCAAATCCAGAAACATTCTTTATCTCAGTTCTGTTCCCGCCAAGGATTGAAACATTGCAATCGACCTTGAGAGTAGTTCCTTGCTTTAGTACGCCCAAGTACCCGAGCATATTCTCTAATGTCTTCAAAAATTCTCTTGCTTCAGCGGGAGAAGCGATATCCGGCTCGGTAACAATTTCTATCAATGGGGAATCCGATCTATTGTAATCAATCAAGCAGTAAGAACTTTTTCCCATTCCGTCAGGGTGCACAAGTGCGGCGGGATCCCATTCAAGGTGCGCCCTCCTGATTTTAATCTTCTTTCCGCCAGCAAGCTCTACAAACCCGTATTGCGCAAGAGGAACTTCATATTGCGTTATCTGATAATTCATCGCCATGTCAGGATAGAAATAAGTTTTTCTTGAAAAGAAAAAATCCTTGTTTATTCCGCAGTTAAGCATAAACCCTATCTTTACCCCATAATCAACCGCTTTTCTATTTAGTACGGGCTTACTGCCGGGGTGACCAAGGCAGATAGGACAGCAGGCAGTATTTGGATCTGTCCCTTCAGTAGGGCAAGAACAAAAAAGCTTGCTTTTTGTGCCGAGGTACGCGTGTATCTCAAGGCCTATCATCACTTTCATGTCAGCAGCCATTTTACTTCAGCCGCCGAACATAAACTTCATCATAAAAATCAAGTCCTTCCTTTTTGTAGAATTTTGCCGCGCGCCTATTTTTGCGGTCAATTATCAGCATTAGCATTTCACAGCCGCGTTTCTTTGCAAGCTCGGCAGATTTTGCAAGCAAGTTCTCCCCTATCTTATGCTCGCGATGGCCCTTTTTGACATACAACTCTACAAGTTCCGCCTCAAGGCCCCACTTGTAAATGGGGATCGATTCCTGCGGCTTGTCATATATATTCACTAATGCGCAACCGATAAGTTTTCCTTTTGTTTCGGCGACAAGGATAAAGGAGCGCTTTGATTTTATCGCGCCCTCAAATTCTTTCTTTATTATTTTTGAATAGTCTTTTTTGAACTCATAATACCAGCCGTATTTCTTGTGGGAATCAATAAGCTCTTTTCCAAACAGTGCGACAGTGTCAAGATCCTTAATCGTTGCAAGGCGGTAATCTACAAGTGGCTTTGTTTTTTGATTCATTCCTCAGCCACCTTTCCAAAATCATAAAGCCTTTTTTCCTGCAAGTGCGGAGCGATTGCCATCAAGCCCACTGGAAGCCCTGACGAAGAAATGCCCGCGTTTATGCTCAAGTGAGGCATTGCAGCAAGGTTCGCAGGAACCGTACAAAGATCCATCGCAAAGTTTTGCATAGGAGTAAGTTTTGAGATGTCCTCAAATCTAGGGGCAACGACAGGCATAGTAGGACAAATCAAAAGATCATAATTCTTGAACGCTGCATTGAATTCGTTTATGAGTTTTGTCCTTACCTTCATCGCTTTCAAATAATATGCATCCCTATACCCCGACATTCGGGCAAATGTTCCAAGAATTATCCTTCTCTTAGCTTCAGCAGTAAAAAACTTGCTTCTGATTTCGGAAAAATATTCATCAAAGTGCTTTCCTTCCACCTCGCCCTGTTCGCCGTATCTTAATCCGGATAATTTTGCAAGGTTTGTCGAAGCTTCACATGTAGCGATTATGTAATACGCTGCAAGCGCATACCTTGAATTGAGCGGCAAAGTAACCTCTTCAACAACAATTCCTTTTTTGCGCAATTTCTCAAGCGCAGCGGCAAATATTTTTTTCACTTCTTCGTCGCACCCTTCAACAAAATCTTTTATTACCGCAACTTTCTTTATTTGGCCCGCGCCTTTTTCAGCGATGAATTTTGCATCAAGCGAAGTACTGTCCAACTCGTCAAACCCGGATATTGCTTCCAAAAGAATTGACGCATCATCAACAGTTTTTCCAAGCGCACCTATCTTGTCTAGCGAATTTGCATAATCTATTAAGCCATATCTTGAAACAACTCCATAAGTGGGAGTCAGCCCCGCTACTCCGCAAAATGACGCAGGCGCGGCGATTGATCCGCCCGTGCTTTCACCTATTGCAACATGAACCGCACTAGTGTATTTTGTGAATCCTCCGGCTCCGCCACTAGATCCTCCGCAGGATCTTGAGTTGTCAAAAGGGTTCTTAGGAACTTTCTCGGTGTTTGTAGCAAATGTGCCGAACCCAAATTCGTCCTGGGTTGTTTTTGCCAAGATAATTGCCCCTTCTTCGCGGGCTTTTGCAACGGCTGTCGCATCAAATAGAGGAACATAACCTTTGAGTATCTTTGATCCTGCTTTTGATTCAAGACCTTTAACGCAAAGCGCATCTTTCACTGTGATTGGCACCCCAAATAACTTTCCTTTTTTTTGGAATTTTCTTAGCGCTTCAAGCTGAGGAACAATTAGGGTTTCATCAAACGCTTCGATATAATTGAGCCCATTTTTTTGGGATTCTCTAAGATCATCAAGCGCCTGCCCCAAGTTTTTTTCAACGATTGAAAAGTCTTTCTTTGCGGCTTCTACAAAATCTCTAACACTTTTTTGCTGCGCCATAAAAAACACTTTCAAAAAATTCACATCGGCTTTGGGCCCTTGATGTACCCGTTTTCCCTAAGAGAGGGCAAAACATTTTTTAGCGCCTCGTCAAGCGTTAGGCAGGGTTTTACTTCATCCGCCCTGAATCTGTTAGACATTTTTATTGGCTGAAACGACGGCTCTTCTTTTGCGTCAAGCTCGTCAAGCTTTGAGAAAGAATCAAGAATTATCTCCTTTATCTGGGGAACAAATTTTTCAAGCTCTTCTTCGCTGAGACTTAAACGTGCTGAAGTCGCGACTTTTTTTATCAGAGCCTTGTCTACTTCTATTTTGGGCATGACTAAATAGAGTTTGAAAGGTTTTTTAAATCAGAATTCGCCAAGGACCCTTTGCTTATGGTGCGCCAGGGGCTTTGCATTAAATCCTTTCCTATTAAGCTTTCTTGCAAACTCATCCGCAAATCCGTGATCCGTGAGAATTAGCTTTGGCTTTGCCGCTTCCACGTACGCGAAAAGATCATTATAATCAGCGTGATTGCTTAAGTGAAACACTTTGTCATAATATCCCTTATAGTCCCATCCGCTTGCAACAGCAGAGAAAACTTTTCTTTTGTCAAAATGCTCGATTGTTGCAAACAAATGGCGGTCAACGAGCTGCGGGGGCATGATCAGAACGCTTGCATCCTTGAGATTGTGGTTAAGCCGAAGGTATTCCCCGAGCTTTATTCCGAAAGAATTATAGATTTTGTTTGAAGCGAAGATGCTTTCATGCACCACTGGCACAAGTCCCGCGTCATTTGATATGCGTGTAAGCTCCTGCGCCTTTCCAAGAGAATAACCTGCCAAGAGCACAAGTCCTTTTTTTGCATTTTCTTTCACCCAATTGGTCATTTCGCTAACAATGTTATCATATGGTTCAAACGCATACTCGGGCGAACCGAATGTTGTTTCAAGCACGAGCGTGTCGCACTTAATCGGCTCTGCGCCCTTGAAAAGCAGCGAATCTTTTAGCCTAAAATCAGAAGTGCATGCATAATCGGTTCCATCGCTTGAAAACTTTGATTGAAAAGAACCCAAAATATGTCCGTTAGGGTAAGGAGTCACTGAAAATCCGTCAAACTTTGTCTCTTTCCCGATTTTT
>ERZ1292640.46-Hain-H43-02um-R1-46-length-93114-cov-9_pt1 | contig 93114 bp, 106 predicted proteins | sample MGYA00564404_ERZ1292640 | MGnify/ENA primary metagenome ERZ1292640 (study PRJEB36523, sample SAMEA6512636) | groundwater metagenome | collected 2019-01-08 | study: AquaDiva: Metagenomics assemblies of 32 groundwater samples
TGCTGATCATTCCCTCGTTCGTGCTGTTCGGCATTGACGGCTACAACCGTTTCCGCGAACAAGGTCAGACCGTGGCCCGCGTGGGCGGGCACGACATCAACCAGGGCGAGTGGGACGCCGCGCACAAGATGGAGGTGGAGCGCCTGCGTGCTGCCATGCCCACGCTGGATGCCAAGCTGCTCGACTCCCCCCAGGCGCGTTACGCCACGCTGGAGCGCCTGGTGCGCGAACGTGTGCTGGCCCAGGCCGCGGAATCCTCCCATCTGGTGACCAGTGACGTGCGTCTGGCCCGTGCCTTGCAGGAAACGCCGGCGATTGCCGCGCTACGCCGTGCCGATGGCACGCTGGACATGGAGCGCTATCGTCAGCTGGTGGGCAGCCAGGGCATGACGCCCGAGATGTTCGAGGCCCGTCTGCGCAATGATCTTTCTCTGCGGCAGGTCGAGGCCGGCGTATTGCAGACCGGCTTTGCCGCGCCTGCCGTGGCCGATCTGGCCCTCAATGCCTTCTACGAGCGACGCGAAGTTCAGCTGGCGCGCTTCAACACGGCTGACTTTGCCGCCAAGGTCAATCCGACCGACGCCGACCTGGAGGCCTTCTACCAAGCCAATCAGACGCTGTTCCAGGCGCCCGAGCAGGCCAGTATCGAGTACCTCGTGCTCGACCTCGATGCCGTCAAGAAGTCCATCAGCCTGAATGAGCAGGACCTCAAGAGCTATTACGAACAGAACGTTGCTCGCCTGAGCGGCATCGAAGAACGCCGCGCCAGCCACATCCTGATTGCCGCTGCCAAGGGCGGCTCCGACGCCGAGCGCCAGAAGGCCAAGGCGCGTGCCGAGGAACTGCTGGCGCAAGTGCGCAAGGCGCCCGAGAGCTTTGCCGAAGTGGCGCGCAAGAACTCGCAGGACACGGGCTCGGCGCCGCAGGGCGGCGACCTTGATTTCTTCGCCCGCGGTGCCATGGTCAAGCCGTTCGAGGATGCGGCATTTGCCCTGAAGAAAGGCGAGATCAGCAGCATCGTGGAATCTGATTTCGGTTATCACATCATCAAGCTGACCGACATCAAGGCGCCGAAGCAGAAAAGCTTTGCCGAGCTGCGCGCCAGCCTGGAAGCCGACTTGAAGAACCAGCAGGCGCGGACCAGATATGCCGAGGCGGCCGAGGCGTTCGCCAATGGCGTGTACGAGCAATCCGACAGCCTGAAGCCGGTGGCTGACAAGCTCAAGCTCGAGGTCCAGAGTGCCAGCAAGGTTCTGCGCCAGCCGACGCCGGGTGCCAAGGGTGTGCTGGCCAATGCCAAATTCCTGGAAGCCGTCTTCAGCACGGAGACGGTCTCGAACAAGCGCAACAGCGAAGCCGTGGAAATCGGCCCCAGCCAGCTGGCAGCGGCCCGCATCACCCAGTACACGCCGGCGCGTACCCTGCCGCTGGCCGAGGTGCGGGCGGCCGTGCGCGAGCATGTGGTCAATGCCCGCGCTGCCGATCTGGCCCGTCAGGAAGGCGAGAAACAACTGGCTGCGTGGAAGACATCACCGGCGGAGGCCAAGCTGCAAAGCGCGCAAGTGGTGTCGCGCGATCAGTCGCAAAACCTGCCAGCCACCTTGCTCGACGCCGTGCTGCGTGTCGATACGGCCCGCCTGCCGGTTTTTGTCGGTGTCGATCTCGGTGCCCGGGGCTATGCCATTGCCAAGGTCAGCAAGCGGATCGAACGTTCGGGTGCTGCGCCGCAGGTGCAGCAACAGGACCGCGCCCAGTACACCCAGTGGTGGACCCAGGCTGAGAACCAGGCCTACTACCAACTGCTGCAGGAACGCTTCAAGACCCAGATCAAGGTGGCGCGTCCTGCCGCTTTCGAGATGAAGGCGGCGACTACGGCACAGTGAGCGCCGAACCGGTTATAATTTGCGGCTTACGGTGGCTGTAGCTCAGTTGGTAGAGTCCAGGATTGTGATTCCTGTCGTCGTGGGTTCGAGTCCCATCAGCCACCCCAGTATTCATGCGGGTTGCAGGTCGAAAGCCTGTTAACCCATCCAGCGGTTTATTTCCACCATGGAAATACGGACCTCTAAAAAGAGGTCCGACCGACCTCTTTGTTGCGATCGTAAACCCGGGCAGTTGTCTCAGGGTTTGCATGCAGATCGGGCAGGCCTCCGAGATCACGCTTGTGCTTCGACACGTAGAAGGCACGGAGATCGTGGAAGGTGAACCGAGTGTCTTTCGTCAACACATTCTTTTCAATCGCATCCTGCACGCAGCGTTGCCACAGCGTCATGAAACCGCGTGACGTGTATTGGTTGTTGTCTCGCGTCGGGAACACGTAGAGGCATTCCCGGTCGGGTCTGATGGCTTCCAGACGGTCAAGCAGGGCCTCCATATCCTTGCCGATCGTCACGACTTCCACGATCTGCTCACGCTTCTTGCCGCGCTGCTTGGCGCGGATGGTTCGGATCAGTCCGGCTTTGCGGTCGACCTGCAGCCAGGTCAGTGGCAGGAACTCCACCTTTCGGTTTCCGGCCAGACTGGCGTACTCGGCGGCCATGCCTACGATGCGGCGCTGGGGCGTCTGTTCTGCCAGCCAGTCCAAGAATTTCGACAGCACCGTCTCAGCAGGCGCCTCGGTACGGGCTTCAAGCTGGTGCGGTTCAACTCCGATTGTTGCGTTTACGGTACACACGCCCAATTTAATGCCGTGCCCGAAGAGGTTGGATAGCAGGGCCTTTTCGGTATTTGCCCGTTTTGGTGACGCCGCGCGCTCGACGTGCACATATTTCGCCACCATCGTCGAATCGATATGGCTGATTTGCATCTTCCCGAAAGTCTTTTCTATCTGCTTCCAGGCCTGCTGATAGTCTTGCCGCGTGACGTTGGTCAGCTTTTTCCACCGCGGTGAAATCGTCTCGTCACTGTATTTTTCCCAGACCCATTGCAGGGTGCCTTGGTTGTCGGACTGGCCCAGCAAGTCCAATACCCTGCGGATAGCCGCCGTTTTGTCCTGTCCAAGCGGAATCGGCTTTCCGCCGACGGGTAGATAACGATAGCTGACGGTCACGCCGTCCGACCACACGCGAGCCTGCATGCGGTCGAGCAGACCCTTGCCAGCTTCGCTTGTGCGGTTTCTTCCCATGTCAGTGGACGTTCCAGCGTGGACCGGTGCTTGCCATCGTGCGCTGGCTTGTCGCCGCACACCCTCGGACGGCATCATAATGCGCGCGGTCAACCAGTGGGCGACCGTTCGGCTTGCGGTCGACCGTCAGGCCCAGACTGCGCAGGTAGCGAATCTTGGCCGCATTCTGGACATAGCCGTCGCAGATGCTGTCGATTTCGTCATCGGTCAGGACAGCGTTCATGTCCCGGCCTCCCTCTCTTGCGTCTGCGCTGCTGGCTGCGGGGCGGCGGATAGCATGGCGCGGTAGCAATCTTGAAGGCTGTCAGACTTGTACGCCCAAAGTGCTGCAAGCATCTCTGGCGTAGGCTCCACCGGCACCAGCACATAGCCATCCGGCACCCCAGTGGGAGGAGTGGGTGGGGTGGTGTAGAGCGGACCAGAATGCACAAGGATCGAGCGGACAAACTCGCGCACTTCTTCGTCATCAAGAATCGTTACAACCGGACTACTCGCACACTCGCCGATCAGTTCATCAATCTTCGAATTCCCGATGCCTGATTCGCTCAAAGCAAGGTGCTCCGCTTCGCGCCAAGGCATGAAGGCCTTGTTGTAGAGTTCCTCTACGCGGCTTAAAAGAGTGTTTCCCGGTGCCTGCCCCTGCTCCCGCTGCTCTGCCGACTCTGCGGTTAGGCCGAGAACGCCAAACATTGCCTCGCGCATCTTTGCGCCATCGTGGCCGCAATCGTGCATTGCTGCCAGGAACGCGCCAAGTGCCTTTTGTTCTTTTGTAAGTTCGCTCATGATTGATCCTTTGCGGTGATGCCGTGGGCGGCTTCGTAGCACTCCTCTCCATAGGCTTCATATGCGTAAGTGGCAGGGAAGGCTCCACGCACTGACTCTCCAACAATTGCGTAATGACATGTATGTTCGCCACAGCGACATGGAGTTGCCTTGATCCAGCAATGGATTGGCATTCCTAGCGGCCAATCGTAGCCATCCTCCCGTACTTTTTGCATGAACTTGTGAGGATCGTGATGCCCTTTGCTCATAACAATGTAGGTGTCTTCGCCGACATTGTTGATGTCAATTGGATATTCGCGCTTCATGTCTGCTCCTTCAAACCGATAGCAGAGAGCGATTTATTCATCTCCTGTTTGTAGGAAAGAGATCCGACATCAGCAGTCAGGTCTTCTCGGCCAGCCCACTCAATCGCGCAAGTGATGAACCCCGCCTCGTAAGCGTTCTCGATAACTTCGCGGGTCAGCGCCACCCGCTCTGCCGGTTGCGCGGCTTGCAGCTGGGGGCGGGTGTAGAGTGGCCTCCACTGATATGTGATATCGCCAGTCGTCAGGCTTAGATGCTCGCCATCTACAGTAGCGCGGCGAGACGGGGCTTTGCACGAATACCAGACAGTAAATTCACCGGGCGCTTGCTCCTGCCGCTCTTGCCATGCGGCCACCTCCCAACCCGCCTTGTCATCTGCCAGCAGAGCGGCATCTCGGCACTTCTTGCAGATCACGATGCCTGGAAGCTCCATGTGCTTGATCGCTACTTCTTCCGGTACGTGACCGCAGCACAGGCACGATGGTTTGGCCATAGGACCGAGTGCGTACTTCTCATGGAATGCACTCAACGCCGGGAAGTCGTGGACCATGCGCTGAACGGCCTTGTCATCGGCAGCTGGCTGCGCGAGGGCTTCGCGGATAGCTGTGATGGTTGCGTATGCTTTTTCAAGCGGCTCATACGGAAACGACTGCCAAGAGTCGCATTGCGCGGCTACCGATGTGAGTTCTTCCAATTCATTCAGCGCCAGTTTCAGCACCTCGTCTTTGGTTGTCTTTGGTGATGTGGTCATTTCAATACCCCTCAAAATCAAGACTGCAAAACTGCTCCCATCCGTAACGCTGCGGGCCGATGATGTAGATGATGGTCATTTCAATGCCTCCTTGGCTTGGGTGATGGCGGCGACAATTGCCGGATCGCGTGCTGTGTAAGAGCCAATTCCCCATGGCGCTTTGGTTATGTGCAGGTCAGGCGTGATCCACCCATCGCTGTTGTCTGGTGTGTAGGTTCCTGCGTCGTAGGCATCACATGCAGCCTTATGGTTAGCGATTTCGTCGGCGGTGCAGCTCTCTGGGTCGGGGAAGAAGTCGTGTGGGTTTTCAGGACGGAAAAAGCCGTACCCGCTGTGCGGCTCCACTCGCTCCAACGCCTCCACACACGCCTTCAACGCTGCGTCTTTCTTGGCGATGGCTTTGGCGGCAACACTGATGTACTCGCCATCTGGAAACTGCATCCAGCGCTTGATGTTATTTGCCATCATGTAGGTCTTGTCGGCGGTCGTGTAGTCATACGAAGTCCCTTTTTCTAGGGCGCGCAGAACAACACGATCTCCATAAATGGTTTCCGCAATGAACCATTCTTCTTTTTGCGGGAAGGGTGGCTCACCGTCGATCCATACGTCCCACACTTCCGGCTCTCTTGCCTGTGCTTGCTGCTCAGGCTTCGCGGCCACGGGTGCGGCAGGCTCTGCGGCTTGCTCCTTTTGACAGCACTCGCCATCGCAGCCAGGGCCGCCACAAACAATTTGCTCGGGTGCCGGGGGCTGGGAGAGGGACAATTGAAGATCTGCAACAGACTTGTCCATTGCAGAGCCGAAAGCAGTTGGGTCTGTCGGATCAGCCTCCCAGGCAAGGCATACTTTTTCTGCCGCCTCACGCAGCGCGTCGTGGTTCGTATTCATTGGTGCTCCATGGAATAAGCGGCGCGTCCGGCCGCACCTTCATGCGGCCCCGGGCCATGGGGTGAATTGGGCAGCCCGCCTTGGTCTTACCGAGACAGTAGATCGGCGTACCTTCCTTGACGGCGGTCTCGATTTCCTCGCGGACGTTATCGAACCAGTCGGCGCTTGAGTTGGTCTTGAAAGCCAGTGCGCCCCAAGCCAGAAGCACTGCGCCGGCCCGCGCGGCGTGGGTCTGGATATGGTTCAGGTTCAGCTGCAGGGCATCGCGGGAACTCCAGTCTCTGGACTTGTCCCATTCCAGCATGGCAAAGGCAGGTTCCGGATCCGGGCTGCGCAGTGGCACGCCGTTGACCACCACGATGCCGCCGTAGCCGTTGTGTGCCGCGATTTGGCACAGCAGGCTGATGGTGGGGTCATCCTGTTGGGCATCGGCAGTGCTGGGGTTGAACATGACCACCATCAGGGCCGGACGCTCGTCCCAAGTCCTGTGCAGGGTCCACCGGCAGCTGCCGTCGATGTGCGCCTTGCGCTGGATGCCTTGAATCACAGCGGATCCTTGCCCTGTGCGGCGCGCTCTGCCTGCCGATCGGCCACATCCTTGGTGCGCTGCTCGCTGGCCAGCACGATCACGCCAGCGTCAGTGGCCGCCGCGTCAGCGCACTTGCCGCACAGCATGGCCATTTGCACGTCGTACCGGTGCCAGGAAAGCTGCACACAACCGTGGTGCGTGGCCTTCACATCGGGGTGCCGCCAGCAGTTGCTGTTGCCCTGGCTCTCTTCGGGCGGCTCGACCAGCTTGGGCCACTTCGCCTTTTCAACTGCAATGGCCTCGTCGGGTACGGTGGCCACGGCCGCGCGCAGATCGGAATAGGTGCGAAACTCCTGATTCGGCAGCCAGCGGTAGCGCCAGGTCTCGACAAACCCGCTGCGGCCATTTTCGCGGCGTGCGTCCAGCGTCACGTCGAGCCCGGAAACATCCTCGTAGCTGTAGAAGGCCATGCCCTTGGCGCCGTGTCCGTGAGCCGTGACCTCCATCTTGATGTCGTGAGGCATGTTCATGCTGCCACTCCCTGAGCCTGCTGCAACATCCGTCTAGCGGACTCGTTCAAAGCCTCTTCCATCTGCCTGGGTTTCGACATCCTCAAAATCCCTTCATAAAGCTCAAGGGCGTCAGCAATGGCTGTCAGGTCGGGGCCGCTGAATCCGTAGCGTCCATGGCGCTGCCAGATGTTGTCGCAGTGCTGCATGGCATCGATACCGGCCTGCATGGTCTGCTCGGCCAGGGGATCGATGGACTCGGCGCGAATCAGGCCGACATTGATGGCGCCGGCCAGTCGGTCAAAGTCCTTGGGTTCACCTTGCCCTGATTTGAGGACTTCAAATGCCGTGCGCACCATGACCATGACGGCAGTCGCATGCTCCTGGCACTGGTCACTGTTCGCGGCCAGGGTTTCAATCCAGGCGGTGGGGCTGGCTTGCCAGCGACGCTTGGCATGAGCGGCGATTCGATGTTGTGAGTTCACGATATTTCTCCAATGGCTTGCCGCACGCTGATCGCAACCGCCAGCGGCTGCACCCAGATCGGTTTCATGGACAGCTGGAACGTCTCCCCAGCCCACGCCAGCAGCAGCGTCTCGCCCATGACGTCGGCGATGCCGGTGGCGGCGGCCGACGGCACGGCGTTACCGATGCCTTCGCGCCAGCGCTGGTCGCTGTTGCCGGCCAGAGTGAAGTAGCCGCCCTCCGGGCTGAACCATTCCTCGGGGTCGAAGAGCGACTGCAGGGCCGCCAGCTCTAAGGTGGTGAAGGGCCGGTGCCAGGTGTTGTCGAGCGACTGGATGCGGCAGACCAGTTTGTCGTCTGGTGCCGGCATGGGGCGCGGGTCCGCCACGCTCCAGTGGCCGTTGTCCAGGCAGGCCGAAGCCGATACGGCGTAACTGGGCTGCGCCCATGGCACCACGCCATAGTGGCCGCCGGTGAGGTAGTTGTCGCCCTTGCCGCGGGCCATGTTGGGCCGTGGATCTGCAACGGCAAAGGCGCCCTGCCCTGTGGTGCTGCCGCTGATGACGGTGCCGGCCGCATTGTCGAAACCGGTCACGCCGTACTTGCCGAAGCTCTGGCCAGGCTGGCGCGGATCCGCCACGGCTTGGCCGGTACCGTGGGCACTGGTTACGGCTTGCGCGCTGCGGCCCCAGGCAACGATGCGGAACTCGTTGGAGTGCTTGGCGGGACCACCGTGGCGCGGGTCGGCCACCGAGTAGGCACCCTGGCCCGGGCTTTGCTGGCCAGCAATGGCGCCGGTCGATTCCCTCCACTTGCGCACCCCGTAGGCTTGGCCGTCCATCCACTTGGCCGACGGATCAAAGCGCGGATCTGCGATGGCAAAGTCCCCGTTGTTCGGCAGGCTCCGGCCGGTGACGGTGCCGCGGCTCTCGTTCCACGTTCCAACGCCCAGGAAACCGCCGTTGCGGCCCTCCGGAACGATCAGGAAGTCCCGCAGGTGGCCATCTTCCACGGCCAGCTTGTTCAGGCTGCGCCAGTCGCTGCCGGCTTCCACAAAGGCCAGCCGCACCCAGGTCTTCCACTGCAGCGCCGGAATGCGGTGCATGGGCCCGCCCAGCTCGGCGCCGGGCATGGGCATGCGGCCCAGCACGTCGCCCACGGCGCGCAGGGGCTTCTTGTCGGGCTGGTACAGGAACGGCGGCACCTTCTCCTGGTGGCGGGCCACCAGCAGGAAGCGCTTGCGGCTCTGCGCCAGGCCGCCGATCTCGCCGCAGTCGTGCGTGGTCTCGGCCACGGCGTAGCCGTAGCTGCGCAGCAGACCGGTGATCTGGTCCAGCAGGTGCCGGCCCCGGGTGGCGATGCGCGGCACGTTCTCGAACAGGATCAGCTCCACCGGGTCATCCTTGTAGGCCTCCAGCATCAGCCAGACACCGCGCAGCGTCAGGCGGTTGAGCGCCTGGTATTTGTCGGTTTTGCTCTTGCCCTCGGACAGCAGGCCGCTGAACCCCTTGCACGGTGCCGACAGAAAGACGATGTGCGGGCGCTCGAAGCCAAAGGCACGGTGGATCTCGGCGGTGCCGGCCTCGCGCCAGTCGGCGCCCGGCTCACGGCCATGGAAGGCGATGTACTGGCTGCGGTCGAACAGGTCGAGCACGGTGCCCGGCACGCCGGTGAGGCGGCCGAAGTCCTCGATCGCCTGATGGTCGACGTCGATGCCGCCCAGGCAGCGGAAGCGGCCCACCATGTTGCCCACCCGGGGCCGGGCGGCGTTGAAGCCCTTGGCGCCAGCGCCGATGCCGCAGAACAGGTGGCCGTGGCGGATTTCGGTTTCGATCATGCCGACACCTGATCGGACGATTGGGTCAAGCTGTGCACGACCTGCGACGGCCGGTAGAGGGCACCACTGTTCGCGGCACTCCACTTGCGTTCCCAGAGGATGTCCAGCTTGTTTCGCATGGCAACGTGCCCGTTGATCTCGGCGTAATGCTCAAAGACCTTGAGCAGGATGGCGCAGTCGGCCCACTCGCCGGGCACGGAATGGGGGTCCGCGCGCTCGCCGCGGTCCTGCGCCTTGCGGATCTCGGACTGGACGGCGCGCATGATCTCATTGAAGTCGGCGCCGGCGGCTACGCAGAGCTCCACTACCTCACGCAGCAGACGCGTGGCGTGCCCGGCCGGGTTGTTGAAGTTGCCGCCGCTTTCCTCGTGCCAGCGGCCGATGTCGTAGGGCTGGCGCTCGGCCATGAGGTCGATGATCTCCTGCACGTCTGTGCAGATGTCGGTGTTCAGCAAATACATCAGCTCGGGCTCGAACTTGTCTTCGTGCAGCAGCACGTAGGTGTCCTTGCCCTGGCCGGTGGCATAGCCCAGCTCCAGGTGCGCGCTGCGCCCGCACGGCAGGGCCAGCACGCAGGTATCACACCAGTCCAGAGCAGCCTTGTCGAAGGCGAAACCTTCGGCAGCACGATCCGAGCGGATGGCTTCGAGGTAGGACGGGATCGTCTTGGCGTGGTCGAGGGCGGCCTGACTGCCGCAGTCGCGCCACGAAAAGCCGTTCTTTCCCGGTGCCGGATTGCGGAAGTCGTAGACCTCGTGGCCGGCGGCACGCAGGGCGGCCAGGACTTCCGGCTGGTTGGGATTGCGCCAGGAAGAGGCGAGGTAGATGCGACGGGGCTTGAAGGTAGGTGTCATGATGGTTTCCTGAATTGGGTGCACACCTCGACCACCTTGCGGCATTCGTCCAGGCTCATGTAGCCGATGTGCGTTTTCATACGATGTGCTTCCACGTGTCGCGGTTTAATGCGCGAAATACGTTTCGCTTGTGAATGCCGAACTCTTCAGCGAGTGCTTTTGGTGATTCGCCAGCAGCATTCCGGGCGCGAAGCATTCGGACCTTGTCATCTGTGAGTTTTGCCTGCGGGAAATCTTCGCCTCGTGCCAACGTGCCATGCGCAATCGAGTCGGCACGGTTAGCCTTGATGGTGTCCCACCGTAGGTTCTTGGCTGCGTTGTTCAGTGAGTTGCCGTCGTTGTGGCAACCCTCCATCCCGTCCGGTCGTTGACCGATAAAAGCCGTGAGCACGAGAAGATGGACATACTGATTCGACTGGCCATTAGCTCCGCGAGAAAGGTTCACGTAGTGATAAAACGGCGGTCCTTTCTTCGATAGCTTTGGCTTCAGTGCATGCCAGTCTCCCATCACTCCAGCGTGATTTGTCAGGCAACTCCAAACGGTCCCCTGGCAGTCAATCTGATAGCCATGGAAGCCATCAATGTCGAGGCGGCACGGGTAGCCAGCGTCACCATGGCGCAGGAGCGCCGCGGATTGCTGGCAGTAACGGCAGGTCTTCACAGCGGCCACCGTGGTCAGGCTTCGGCAGGCTCTACGCCATGGGCACGCCGCATGGCAGCCTCCGGCGTGTCTTCATCGGCGTCGCCACCGAGCAGCGATCCGGTGCCACCGCCAGCATTTCCGTCATCGTCGTCGTCACCAGGCGCGGCAGCCGGCTTGTCCTTGCCCTTGACGATCTGAGGCGTTTCGGGGGAGAACAACTGGATGTGGATGGGCTCGTCAGTCAGGCCGGTGAGCTTGCCGCGGGTTTCTGCCGTCAGCTTCTCGCCGGCGTACTGCACCACCCATTCCAGCACCACGGTGCCGCCTTCCTTGGTCTCGAAGCGCCAGCCGGTGACGGTGCAGTTGTCGAGGTCTTCATTGCTGATGTCGTCGCCGAGACCATAGTCCAGCACCATGCGGTAGCCCTTGTGGCGCTCGCCTTTGGCCCAGCTGAATTTCTGCGCGTTGAGCTTGGCCAGGCGCAGGTTGGGCAGGTGTGCCAGCACTTCGGGCAGGCTTTCCTGGCCGGCCTTGGCGGCAGCGTTGAAGTACAGGCTGGTGCGCAGCGCCGGGTCCAACAGGTCCAGCAGCTCGTTGCTGCCTTCAAGGCGCATGCTGAGGTCCATGGCAGGCACGTGGTCTTCGCCATGCAGTTCGCGGCGGACGTTGACGTGCGTGAGTTTGACGGCGGTGACGGCTTTCAGTTCGAATGTCATGGGATGCTCCGGTAGTTGATGGGTTAGGCGCTCGGGTTCCACTGAGCAAAGGGGTCAGGGCGCATGGCCGCCTTGCTCAGACGGCTGCGCAGCTCGTAGCCCAGCAGCGGCCAGACCTGGTTCACGGCGTCATCGCGGGCTTCGCGCCGACCGCGCTCTGCATCGTGCTGCGCCGGGTCGATCGCGCCGTAGTTGATGCCGACGATCTTGGTTCCGTTGCGCAGGATAAGGACGCAGAAGGTCAGCAGGCCCAGTGCGTCAGGCAACTTCCGGACATTCACAATCCCTTCCCCAGTGATGGCCGCGTCCAGCATCCCCTGCACCACACCGGCCTGCATTGCGCCATCGGCGGCCGTGAAGTAGTGCTCGCTGGCGATGTTCGCCTCGATGTCGGCCGGCGTGATGCGTGGTGCTATGTTGGCGCCAGCGGCCTTGATTTCTTGCTCCATGTCCATGAATACTCCTGGTGTTGATAGATAGGGCTACTCGCTGCGTCCGCGCGTGTGGGTTGCGTATCCCACCTCTTCCGCACGGCATCCGCTTTCGCCGAAAACTTCGGTCAGGCCTCGACGGCTACCTGGGTCATACCGCCAGCAGCTGCCTGCACGTCGCATTGCTCTTCGGTCTTGGGTTCCGGCTCAGCCGGGAACTTCTCGAAGGGAAGTGTCTTGAGGTTGTCGCGGAAGTACTTGCCCAGCGACTCGGCGCCGATGAAGGCTGCATGTGTTGCGGGCTCGACGCCGGGGTAGTGGTAGATGGCCTGGGCGCCATGCTGGAACTGCACTGCCAGGGTCTTGCTGGCATCGTCGTAGCCCACGGCTTTGACCTGGCTGGAATCGACGGGCTGCAGGGCGATGGGCGGGCGGGTCTTGTCGGTGAAGGGTTGGGGTTCGGGGAATTTGCGGGCTTCGGTCATAGTTTTCTCCTGGGTGGTTGAGATGGGTTAAATTACGGCGTCGGGACCAGAGAGAACCACGCCGTCGGCGATGACCATGCTGGGTGCCCAGCCAGGGCCATTGATGAACTTCATCCAGCTTTCGTAGCTGGAACCCTCGTCTGCGCCCCATGGATTTGCCACCATGTAGCTGGCCAGCTCTTCAGAAGTTGTGAAGACGGGAGAAATTGGGCTTCCTTCGCTGACGGTTTCCCAGATTTGGTATCCGTCTCCAGCGGGAGGCTCCTTGCTTTGCCAGTCGTCGTAAAGTGCCTTGGCAGCGTCCGATGGCCAAATATCGCCATGCCCTTTGCAGCGGTCGCAGAGATGTGATATGCCGAGTGCTGCGCAACGTGCCTCGATGCACACATGCTGGTTGATGGAGTCGTGGCCGAAGCCGCGCAGACTCCACTCGTTCACCTCCTGCGCCGTGGGTATGTAGGCCGGTTCCTTGGGCTTCCATCCTTCGCCAGCGGCCCAGGTGTGGGTGAGGTCCATCAGCCGGCCAGCCGAAACCAGCGCGTTCACATCGTCTTGGTTCAGGTGGTGGCTCCAGCCACGGTTGAACAGTGCAGCAAGCCTACGGGCTTCCTGATCAACGTTGCAGCCGGGCCAGTTCAGGCTTCGGTCGGGCCGAGCGTTGCGTTGCGCCATGGCGATGACGGTCGGGTGGTCCGATGAGAACGGCACGCTACCGCGGTCCTCAGGCCGGAATGGTGCATTGCCATACCACTGGTCGCCGAACGTCTTGGCCTGCGCCGAGTAGCCGGAGCCGTTGCAGTGCACGCAAGTGACCGCCGAGTAGTGCGGGTTGATGAATCCTTGCCAGGGCTTGTTGAGTGGCCAGTCGAAATCGAGCGGCACCCTTTTGAGTTCACGTCCCATGGTTGTTCTCCTTAAGCCGTGACCTGATCGCTGACCGTATTGATGTGCTGGATCAGCGCCTCGCAGATAGCCGGCCAGTCGCTTTCGCGGTACAGCTTGGCGTTGCGCTCAACCGTGGCTTCGAAGCCCAGAGAGGCCAGGAAGTCGGCAGTAACGGTGAAGCCCAGGCGTTCGCAGATCTCGCCCAGCTTGAGGGTGGGTTTCTCGGCGGCGTGCGCGGCGGCTGGAACATGGCGCACCACTGGCGCACCGGTCACAACCTGCACTGCTGCCTGCGCCGCAAGTTTGGCGGCCGGCTCCGGTGGAACGGCTTGTGAGGTTCCGGTAGGTTTAGCCTGGGCCGCAGCCGCAATAGCTTCATCGGCTTGCTGCTTGGCAATCCGGTCCTGCTCTTCTTTGCGGATCCGTTCTTCCTTGGCAGCTTCTTCGGCCTTGTGCTGGGTGATGCGGTTCTGCACCAGAGCCTGCAGGTCATCCGGTGCCTTCTGGATGATCGTTGCGGTGTCGGCGAACAGAAACTTGAAGTCGGCGGCGTTGTCGCGCAGGTAGTCAAGGTTCTTCTGCAGCCGGTCGGCGATTTCGTTGGCGGCGATCTTGGCGCGTGCCAGTTCGGTGGCTACGGCGTTTTCCATGCTGGACATGGACTTCAAGCCCTTGACGGCGCCGCCGAAGTCGGCTTGAACGGTTGGCATGTAGGGCTTGCCCAGGCGCTCATTCAGTGCCGTCATGTGCTTGGCGAACTCGGCCACGCCACCGGCCACGATCTCGCCCTTGCGGCGGTCCTTCTCGCTGGACAGCAACTTTTCAGCCATCAGGCGGTTGTCGCGTACCAGCTTGCCCAGCATGTCTCGGGTCTTCTTGGCCTGGTCGATGCTCTGCACCTGGGCCAGCATCTGCGCCTCGGCGCCAGCCAGCGCTTCCTCGGCGCCCTTCATGGCCTTGATCTGCAGGTCGAGGTCGGCAAAGTCCTGATCGGTCTTGGGCTCACGGATCAGGCGGTGTTCGAGGAAGTCGCGCAGGGCGGTTTCGAACGCCTTGAAGTTGTCCTTGACGGTGATCTGGCCGCTGACCTGCACCAGCACGGCGGGCAGGGCCTGGACGGGCTCGGCCACGATAGCGGGGGCGGTGGCGGACGGGGTGTAGTTCTTGAGGTCTTCGGCGAACTGCTTCCAGCCGGCCAGAATCTCGGCGCGCAGCGCGGGATCGGACTGATACCAGCAATGACGGGCTTCGACACACACCCATTCGTCACCGCGCAGTTCCCACTTCGAAGCCGTGAACAGATCCTTTCCGGCGCCAGAGACAGCCAGTTGCTGCTCCATCTGCACGCGGTAGACCTTGGGCAACCGGGCGCCGACTTCAAAGCCACCGATGCCGGTTTCAGGCAGCACGGCGCGCAGTTCGTCATTCAGGCTCTTGTGTTCCCAGACGATCTCGTCGGTGATCGTGGAACCGTCCAGAGAAGCGGCCAAGGGCTTGTCGAGACCGAAGTCTTCACTGCCGCTGACGGGATAGAGGTCTTCACCGATGATTTCAATCGCCAGATGGCGGGCCAGGGCCTCAAAGCGGTGGCCGTCGTCGAAACGGCGCTGGGTAGCTGCATCGACCTCGGGCACGATACCGGTGGCCAGGCGCGCAATCAGCTGGCTTCGGGTCTCGTAGGGCGAACAGCCCAGCATGGCCGGCGCATCGCTGGCGTTGTAGGTGTTGAGTCGGTGGGCCAGCCACTCAGGGCTGCCTTGGGTGACGTCATGGAGCTTCATGCTTGATCTCCCGTGGTGGTGTTCTTGGGAGTCCAGGATGCGATCTCGACCTTCTGGTCGTCGGTAAGCAGTTCCTTGGTCTGAATAGTGGCGATCAGGTCATTGACCGACTTCTTGCCGGACTCGATGACCTTCTTCCAGCCGGCCTTGTTCTTGTCGAACGACTCGGACGTGCAGGCCGGGATGGTCTTCGGCTGTGCGGCCGGCTTGGCCGGAGCTGCGCCTTCTTCGAACTCGAACCAGTCTTCCGGCGAACTCATGTCGTCGCGCAAGCTGGCATAGATGCGCTTGAGCGTGACCACCTGGGCCGGCTGAATGGCATCGAGCCGGCGCTGGATGCGCTTCTCAATCTGTTCCTTGGTGACGCCGTACTTGCCGAACTCTTCGACCATCTTGGCCATGTTCTCGGGGCTGGTGTCGGCTGTGGTGCGCAACGTCACATCCACCTGGTTCATGGCGCACTCAATCACATCGCCAGGCACCAGCGCCAGAATGCAGGCGCGCTTGCGGCGCTGGGCCTGGTTGGCCACCAGCTCGTAGATGTCGCGCTCATCCTTGATGGCATACCCACCGCCACGCGTGTCGCGCCAGTGGCGAACGATGAACTGAAGGGGTTGGCGATTGCCTGATTCGATGTCCCAGCAGAAGGCCTCGACCTCGCTGAAACCGACACCATCAGCGGCGATGCCGCGGCTGATCTCGCGGAAACCGAAGGACAGATTGCCCCACATCTGAGCAATGGCCTCAGCAGCCCGAATGCTGGGGCCGCTGACGTCGGTTCCGCCCTTGCTGAACTGGTAGGCAGCACGCTCGGCCAGCGTGGTGCGCGTGAAGGCGTTGAGGATCTTGTCGGTGTTGGCGATGACGTCGCGCGGGAAACGCTTTGCCATTGCCACCATGGCCAGGGTTTCGGTGTTTTCACGCGCCTGCAGCTGCCGCGATCCCGAAGATTCAGGATGGGCCGCGCTCATGCCGGCAAACGGGGATTCGACCAGTTGATTCATTTCTATCTCCAGTGGGTTAAAAGTTCCAGAACCTGACGACACGCAGGCGCTGGCGTTGCTTGAATTCCTTGGTGGCCTTCTTGGCGATGCGCTCGGATTCGCGCTGGGCGATTTCCTCGGGGGTTGGCGGGAAGATTTCATCGAGCACTCGCTGTGCTGCCCAATAGAAACCGGCAAGCAGGCAGATCAGGATGGCGGCGCAGATGTAGTGGCTCATTGCACATCCCCCTCAGCATGAGAAGGGAAACATCCAGCACCATCGACTCGATTCAGATAGGCCCGATGCTGGCCGGTTCGCTGCTCCTGCTTGCTTGCCTTGCAGGACTTCGAGCAGAAGCGGGCCCAGCCGCGTGCGCGATCAGCCACGCGGGCTGTAAACGGATCGCCACATCCGAGGCAGTAATAGGTTGCTTTCTTGCCGCTCATACCTTCACTCCCACCATGCGCTCCACCAGGGCAACGACTTCGCCCACGGTGTTCAGAGGTGCGGAATCTGCGTCGGGAATCTCGATACCGAATGCTTCCTCGATGTAAAGCGTGAGTTCGTAGCGGTCCATGCTGTCCAGGCCGAGGTCAGACAAATTCTTGTCGTCGGCAACCTGCTCGATGCCGCAATCTGCGGTATTGGCGATCAGCGCTTTGACGCGCTGGGCGGTGGTGTTCATGCTGAGTCACCTTTCGCGTTGGCCATGGCGTGTTTGTTGTGTTCACGCTGAATGAAATCGATAACGGTTTCCCTGCTGGTGGGATTGGGAAACGGAGCATTCCTGGCAGGCATTGGATGCCAGTCACCGCATTCACAAGTCCAAGAGACTCGGCCGTCTGGCTTGGGGGTAACTATCAGCTTGTGACCAGACACATTTATCAAGGCATTCATGACTTTCTCCGTGCTTCACAGCGAACAACAAAGCCGACTTCATCGAACACCGGAGCAGCACCGGGGCCGCGCTTGTCAACGCAGTCGCTGATCTGTTTTGCAACGCGGTCGGCCTTCCACGTTTCATCGTGCTGGGCCTGAATTGCTTCGTCTGCCAGCGCTTGTTCGAGGCCGTTGTCATCGCAGGCCATCAGCATCAGAATTGCAGCTGCCAAGATCAGCCAGAAGGCAATCCACCGGCCTGCCTTCTTGTCGGCCCATTGGGCTAGTGGGAAGTTGTGGGAGGTCATTTCGTGCCCCCTTCTTTGAGCCCATATTCAGTTGAAGCATTGACAAGAACGGCCTTAACCGGACCCAGCAATTCACTACCGTGAGTCGGGCAGCGTGTGCTGATGGCTTCCTTGGTCGGCTGCACATTCGTGCAGTTGCAACGCCATGAGCCGAAATACACGGTTTTCATGCACAACCCAATGCACTCGCCCTCGGGATCGTTGCAGCCACTGGATGCGTATTGGCAGGTCATGGTGCTACCTCGAAGCGAATCAGATGCGGAACTACTGTGTCAATGGTCCCGTCTGCAAATTGCACGATGGCCACCGACTGGTTGCCGGCGCCGTTGTCGAATTCCTCGTACTGCATGCCCCAGCGCAGGAACATGGCAGGGCCCTTCTCGCGGGTTATCCAGCGCCGGTCAGCGTCTTGCACACGTTCGGACACGACCACGCGGCGCGGTTCCGGCTCTGCCATGGCGGCTTCGATGCGATTGGCATGCTCTTCAAACAAGCGCACAAGCCGCTCTGTCGTGAAATCGAAAGCCGAGGCTGCGCGACTCATTTGGTCGGCAGCCGCGCAGATGTTGCGTGCGGCCTGGCTGACCTCTTCGGCGCCCAGCAGGCGGACGTACTCGCTGCTCACAGCTTGTCTCCCGGCAAACAGGCACCGGTGCTGACACGCACGAAATCGGCATCACGACGCTGGATGCGATCGGCGCGCAGCTGCTCGTAGTCCAGACGCAGCTTTTCGGTGGCTTCGGCTACGTCGGCGCTGAGCCAGCGGGCCTCTTCCTCGGGTGTGCGGACCGGCGGCGCAAAGGGCGCCAGCGCCAGCCGCATGACTGGGTGCAGGTTGTCGTTCACTCGCGTCTCCATCCGGTTCCAGAACAGAGCGATTGGTTGACAGGGCTGGGCTCGAACCAGCGACATCCGCCTTATCAGGACGGCGCTCTACCACTGAGCTACCCGCCAACCAATCGCTCTCCACTCGTACCGCTCGGCATCGAGGATTCACCTCTGGACCGCCCTCTGCATCCTTTCGGGCTTACTGGCTCCGTATCGCCGGCCAGGTCGTTTCGCTTTGCTGTTCGATTGCTTGTAATATAGCAAACGCTACAGAGTTTGTCAATAGCAATCGCTATCCAAATGAAAACTAGGTAATTTCAGACAAGAAAAAACCCGCCGAAGCGGGTTTTCTTATGGGGATTAGCGCGGTTATTTGACGGACTTGTCTTCAGCTCGATACTTGATGCCGCCATCCGGACCGGTCGGTGCTATAGCTTCCTCGAAACTGAAGGTTGCGGGCTTATCTGCCGCACCGGTGTCGGTTATGGCAGCTTCTTTGACCACGAGACGTTCGTCTTGGTAGACGACATACAGCGCCCCGGTCCACCGATTCAGCATGTAGATAGCGCCGCCAGAATTTCCGTTGCTGATGGGTGTGGTTTCCCACCTGAAAAACCATCCGAGAGAAAGTGCGATGAGGGTGGCGATGACAGCCGCCGATCTCATCTGAACTGCTCCGTAACACCACGTACTACGCCAACAATGGTGTCAGCGCCTAGCGGCTTTATCGGGTAGCGCGGATTGAGTGGCTTGAGAAACCAGTCAGCACCATCCTTGACGAGCTGTTTGAATACCGTCTCGTCACTGCCGTTCTTCACGATCACATAATCTCCGTGCTGGGCATCCAGTTCGGGCTCCACGATCAGCAGCATGCCCTCAGTGAACCTCGGTTCCATGCTGTCGCCCTGCACTCGTAGGGCAAAGGTGTACCGGTTTACCGGCACTGTTGTTGGGATCATTGTCACGCCGTCGCCTCCTGAATAGTCGCTATCCAGGATCTCCTTGAACGCCCCAGCCTGGACGCTGGAAAGCAGCGGGACGGCGCCGCGAATATCTGGTCCTGGAGAGACGTTTGACGCGGTGACAAACCAACCTTTACCGCCTGGCAGTGCGTTTATCTGATCGACGGTTTTCTCGGTGATGGGCCTTTCGCCACGCAGCATTTGACCGACAAAGGCGCCATCCCGGTAGCCAAGCGCACGCCCCAACGCGGCCTTGTTCCCCTCAAATTTGAGGTCAACAAAGGCCTGAAGTCTCGTTTTTCTGTATTGGCTCAACTTTCGCATATCCATGGCCAGAACGTAGCACGCGCTATCGAAGCAAAAGCTACTTGACAATCAGTAGCAAACGCTATTACAGTTGGCGCCATGAACCTCAATGAGTACTTCGCGTCACCGGGAAGCCTGACGGTAGGCGGCTTGTGTGAGCGCATCGGCATCAAGAACCCAGCACAGATGCGCCAGTGGCAACACGGCTACGCAGAACGCAAGCCAGGCCCTGAATCGTGTGTCGACATTGAACAGGCCACCGAAGGGAAAGTGCGCCGCTGGGATCTTCGCCCCGACGACTGGCACCGCATCTGGCCCGAGCTGATCGGCATCGACGGCGCCCCCGAAATCCCAGCAGAACAGCCCGCCGCCTGACACCAGGAGCACGCCATGGATCTGGAAATGGAAATGCAGGTCGAGCCCATCGTCGGCAAGGACGAAATCAGGCGCCGCGCCTTTGAGGCTGCGGAACGCCAGCAGTCGATCCACGACGCGAATCCATATCCCGAAGGCTGCCGCGCGCGGCTGTGCTTTGAGTTGGCGTACTGGGAAAAGGTACGCGACCTCGAAGGTGAAACATCCGCGTGACGCCGGCCCCCACCAGATACCCACCAACCACACCGAGACAACACCATGCCCGACATTCACGCGACACCAGACAAAGAGCTTTCTGCCCTGGCCAGGGCTTCGCTTGGCGGCAAGAAGACCGCCTTTCTCAAAGGCGCCTGCAGTGACGAGTTGAAAGAGCTCCTGGAACGCCACCTTGCCGCCATCCGTCGGGAAACGGGGCGCAATGTCTCCGAGAGCGAGTTCGTCGAGAAGGCCGTGGCGATTGCCTTGCTTGGTTTTGATCATGTCATGAGTGTCGAGCAAGAGCAGCTGAAAAAGTTGGCCGGTCATTGGTCAAGTCTTGGTCAAAAGGTGCCGGCATGAAAGACGCCTTCGATACCGACTTCGCGGCCCTGGGCCTGCCGGACCATTCACCGTTTGCCATCCTGAGCCGGCCACGTGCCACGCTGCAGGCCTGCGATGCCCCGAAGAAGCGCGGCCCGAAGCCGAAGCGCACAGCACTTCAAAAGGTACTGGGCAGCCTGCGGGACAACAAGGCTGACCGCTTCAACACGCCGATCCCGACGCGGGAAGAGGGCGACCGGACGATGGCGATTCTGAATCGGGGGATGGCATGAGCGAGAACACCAGCATTGAGTGGTGCGACCACACCTGGACTCCTGTGGTTGGCTGTGACGCCATATCCCCAGCCTGTGCGAACTGCTACGCCGCCATCATGGCAGCGCGCCTGGAGGCCATGGGCACTGAGAAATACAACGGCGTGGCCGTGCGCGTGGGCGGCAAGGGCAAGTGGACCGGTAAGGTCAACTTCTCCGAGGCTGACCTTATCAAGCCACTGCAGGTGCGCCGGCCCGGGCGTTGGTTCCTTACCAGCATGGGCGACGTCGCGCACGATGCCGTCACGCCTGAGCAGATCGTCGAGCTATTCGGCGTGATGGCGGTCGCTGGAGCATACGGGCGCTTCGCCATGCCGCGCGGCCACGGCGGCCCGCACACTTTCATGGTCCTGACGAAGCGGCCGAAGCGGCTGGCGATGCTTCTGAGGCTACCGACCTTCCGGCGCATGGTCGGCTCTGCCGCGCGGCGCTGGGCTTTCAATCGCGTCGACATGGATTGGCTCGCTGACGGAATCACCGGCCAGAACCCGCTGCGCCGCGACGCAGGCTTCTGGCCGCTGCCGAACGTGATGATCGGCTGCACGGCCGAGGACCAGCAGCGGGCCGATGAGCTGCGTCCCAGCATGGCCAGCATCGCAGCTGCGGGCTGGAAGACGTTCGTGAGCTACGAGCCAGCACTGGGCCCAGTGGACTGGACTGGCTGGGAATTCTTGAAGCAGCTGATTAGCGGTGGCGAGAGCGGCCACAAGGCCCGTCCATCGCATCCAGACTGGCACCGCGCTGCCAGGGACTTCTCCGAGCGCAATGGCATTGCCTACCTGTTCAAGCAGCACGGTGAATGGCTGGCGACAGCATTCTGCACCGACGAGCAGGCTATGTTGCCACACCGAGGACTGGCATACATCAGCCGAGATGGTGCGGTGCACGATGGCACGGCTGGCGTCGACTTCTTCGGAGGAGATGAAGAGATCACGCGCGTCGGCAAGAAAGCCGCCGGTCGCCTGCTCGACGGCCGCACCTGGGATGGAGTTCCAGCATGAGCCACACCAAATTCACCCTGACAAAGCGCGCCTTCGGCAAGCCCGTATGGCTGCACAACAGCAAGCCGGTGTGGGTAGCCGAGTACAGCCGCATCGGAATTTTTTACCGCTATTTCCAGGCCTACCGCGCCACCGGCCCGGTGCCTGAGTGCTTGAAGCCATGGGATGTGCCCAGCGTGCGCCTGGGCGAAGCCATCCATGGATTCCAGACCCTCGAGGCCGCTTGCCGGGCAGGAGACGAATCATGCTGACCACAGCCGAAATGAGCGACGACGAGCGCGAGCAGCACATTCACGACTGCGGCCGTTTGATGCTGGAAGCCATGGCCAACGGCAACCGAGAGGAAGCCGAAGGGTGGTTGCAGGCCCAGAACCTAGCCATTGCAGCCCGTAGCGAGACGCAGGTAGCCAAGATGGAGCAGGCCGCCGGCCTGTCGCCTTGCTTCTTCGCCGACCAGGGTGACAAGGACCGGATCTGGTTGCTGGAAAGGCAGGCCGCGTGAACTACTACGAGCGCCACATTGGGGACTACCTCAAGGATACGGCGCATCTCTCCCTGCTTGAACACGGCATCTACACCCGCCTGCTGGACGTGTACTACACCCGTGAGTCAGCTATCCCTGATGACCAGGTGGCCCGACTGATTGGAGCACGTTCCAAGGACGAGAAAGACGCCCTGCAGGCTGTGCTGGTTGAGTTCTTCGTCAAGACCGATGCAGGCTGGTCACAGGACCGGTGTGACCGTGAAATCGCACGCTATCTGGATAAGCAGACCAAGGCCAAGAACAGTGCAAACGCACGATGGGGCGCAAAGCCTTCGCAATCCGATGGCAATGCGAAGGCATCTGCGAACGGAATGCGAACGCATAGCGATGGCAATGCTCCCAGTAACCAGACACCAGACACCAGTCCCAAAGGAATACCAGGTGCTATCGCACCTTTGCCGCCAGCACAGCCGGCGGCGACACCGCCAAGCCTGAACCTGACATCTGATCCCGGTGTGCCAAGCATCCAGCCATGCCCGGTGCAGCAGCTGGTCGGCCTCTTCGTGGCCAGGTGCTGCCCCGAACTTCCGAAACCGCGCTACGAAATGTGGAAGGACAGCAAAGGCGCCGATGCCATGCGGCAGCGCTGGAAGTGGTTGCTGTCAGCCGATGCCAAGCGCGAAGACGACAGCCGCTACGCCACCACGGCCGCCGAGGCCATCGAGTGGTTTGGCCTGTTCTTCGACAAGGTGCACGAATCCGATTTTCTGAGCGGACGCAATGGCACCTGGAAAAACTGTGACCTGACTTGGCTCATGAACCGCGAGAACTTCATGAAAGTCGTGCAGGGCAACTACGCCAACGAAAGAGAAACCGCATGAACGCCCGTACCCTGACCGAAACCGAAGTGATGGAAGCCGCGGACAGCCAAGTCGCCCAGCTGCGGGTACCGCCACACAGCATCGAAGCCGAATCCAGCGTGCTCGGTGGCCTGCTGCTGGACAACGGCGCCTGGGACCGCATCGGCGACATTCTGACCGATGCCGACTTCTACCGCCGCGAGCACCGGCTGATCTTTGCCAGCATGGCGCAGCTGATCAACGCCAATAAGCCGGCCGACGTGATCACGGTCTACAGCCACCTGCAGGGGACCGGAAACGCTGCCGAAGTAGGTGGTCTTGGCTACCTGAACTCCCTGGCGCAGTACATTCCCAGCGCCGGCAACATCCGCCGCTACGCCGAGATCGTGCGCGAGCGCTCTGTCCTGCGCAAGCTGGTGGCGGCCAGCGATGAGATCGCCACGGCCGCCTTCAACCCGGAAGGCAAGTCGGTAGCCAACATCCTGGACGAGGCCGAGCAGAAAGTCTTCCAGATCGGCCAGACGGCCCAAACCAAGACCGTGGACGACTGGCAATCCTCGGATGATGGCATTGCCGATGTCGTTGACCACATCCAGCGGCGCAGCGACGGCGAAGTCGATTTTCTGCCCACCGGAATCACGGCGCTCGACAACAAACTCGACGGCGGCATGCGTGAAGGCGAGGTCATCGTGATCGCCGGCCGCCCCGGTATGGGCAAGACCAGCCTAGCGCTCAGCATTGCCGAGCACGGGGCCGAGAAGCACGACGCACCGGCTGGCGTGATGTCGATGGAAATGCCGAAGCTGCAGGTGAACAACCGCCGGGCTTCCATGCACAGCCGGGTTCCGCTGCACAAAATCCGGCGGCCGGAGCGCATGAGCGACATGGACTGGTCGATGTTCACGGCTGGCGTCGAGAAGACGCGCCGGCTGCCGGTTTTCATCAGCGACCAGACCGCCATGAACATTAACCAGGTCCGGGCGAAGGCGAGGGCGCTGAAACGCAAGCACGGCCTGCGCGTGCTGGTGATCGACTACATCGGCCTCATGGAGGGCACCGACCGCAAGGCCAACCGTGCTACCCAACTGGGCGAAGTCAGCCGCGGCATCAAGGCCCTGGCCAAGGAACTCGGTATCACCGTGCTGCTGCTCGCCCAGCTCAACCGCGAGGTGGAGAAGCGCACCAACATGCGCCCCATCCTGGCCGACCTGCGGGAATGCGGCGACATCGAACAAGACGCCGACGTCATCCTTTTCGTGCACCGCCCCATCGTGGCCAAGCCGGACCTGATGCCGGAATGGAAGTACTACGCCGAGATCATCATCGCCAAGCAGCGCGATGGCGAGACTGCTGACGTCATCGCCCAGTACATCGGCGAGCGGGTGCAGTTCTCGGACTGGCCGGCCGAGGTCGAAATCCCGTCCAGCAAGGTCATCGTCAAGGGTGGGGGAAAAGCGCTGTGACCGAATCCATCATCCTGACAGGCGAAGAAACTGAGTTCTTCGCACCGGCGCCGACGGACCTGATCGACAACCTGCTGGCCCAGTACGAAGCCATGCGGGCAAAGGTGGAGCGCGTGGCCGACGTCATGAACGGCCCCGACCTGGCCGGAGCGCTGCACTACTTTGCCGAGTACGCCGGCAGCCAAGAACGGCACCTGACGTCAAGCACGGTGGAGTCCCTGTTCAATCTTGAGGGCGCCATTGCCCACCTCAACGCATCGTTCTGGTCCAAGGCCATGCAACTGACCGACGTGCTCGACGTCATGCCGCAAGCCCGGCGCGACGAATGGCATGCCCAGATCCGCAACCCGCTGGGCGAGAAGAAGGACCGCTACAGCAAGGAATGGAAGGTTCAGCCGATTCCTGAGTTCAACGACGAAAACGTGCGTGGCACGCTGATGTCTCTGCTGGCCCAGCGCGAAACCTTCTTTGCCGAGCGAGTTGACGGCATCTTCCGCAGTCTGTCCAAGACCCACGTGACCAACGCGCCGGAGGGTTTTAACCGCCGCATGATCTTGGCCAACGTCACGGATTCCTGGGGCACGTACGCCAGCAGCCGGGCGGGGACCATCAACGACCTGCGCTGCGTCATCGCCAAGTTCATGGGGCGCGAAGAGCCTAGCTGGGATGCTACCGGCGGTGTCGTGAAGTACGCACGCAGCCGTCGCGGCGAATGGATCGCCGTTGACGGCGGCGCCATTCGCATCCGCTGCTATGCCGTTGGTACCGCGCACCTGGAAGTGCACCCCGACATGGCCTGGCGCCTGAACTGCGTGCTGGCCCAGCTGTACCCGCTGGCCATCCCGTCCCAGTTCCGCGAGCGCCCGAAGAAGAAGGCCAAGGAGTACAAGCTGATCGGCCGGCCGCTGCCGTTCGCTGTGCTGGCCCTGCTGGGAAGCCTGGAAGAAGCCTGCGACCTGAACCCGGATCGACACCAGTACCGCGCCGACACCTACACCAAGGTGCCGGGTTGCTACGACCTGCGATATGGCCACAGCGCCAGCGAGCAGGTTCGCGCCGAGGTCGACCGCGTGCTGCAGGCCCTGGGCGGCACACCGGTGGCGCACGTTCTCGGCAACCGCTACGCCTTCGACTACGACCCGCGCGAGGTGGTGCAAGAGATCGTGGCCAGCGGCTGCATCCCCGACGCCAAGAGCCACCAGTTCTACCCGACGCCGGCCGCGCTGGCCGAGCGCGTCATCGAGCTGGCCGAGATCGGGCCGGAGCACACCTGCCTGGAACCCAGCGCCGGCATGGGCGGATTGGCCGACCTGATGCCAAAGGACCGTACGGACTGCGTAGAGATCAGCGCGCTGCACTGCAAGGCGCTGGAGGCCAAGGGCTACCAGGTAATCCGGGCCGACTTCCTGGACATGCACCCCGCCGTCCACTTCGACCGCGTGGCGATGAACCCACCTTTCAGCGAAGGCCGCTGGCAGGCCCACCTGCAGCACGCCGCCGCCATGGTGGCGCCAGGCGGCCGGCTCGTTGCCGTGCTGCCCAGCACCGCCAAGACCAGCACCGCACTGTCCGGGTTCAGCCTGGAATGGGTGGGCCCGCTGTCCAACCAGTTCCCGGGCGTGAGCGTGGATGTTGTCGTCCTGGTGGCGAATAAGGAGTCCGCATGATCCTAGTCAGTTGCTCAGGTGGAAAAGACAGCACCGCCACCCTGCTCGAAGCCCTGGACCGTCACCCAGCCAGCGAGGTCATGGCTGCCTTCGCTGACACCGGAAATGAGCACCCGGCCACCTACGACTATGTTCGACTCTTGGCTGACAAGCTCAAAGTCGACATCAAGTGGCTCAAGCAGGATTTCACGGACTGGTGGTGGCGCCGCCGCGACTATGTGCGTGACAAGTGGTCCGACAAGGGCGTGGACGATCAGACCATTACTCGCGTGCTGGCCGTCTTTGAAAAGGGGCCGACCGGCAATCCTTTTCTCGACCTCTGCATCATCAAGGGCCGGTTCCCGAGCCGCAAGGCTCAGTTCTGCACCCAGTTTCTCAAGACCGAGCCGCTGACCGAGTACGCGATGCAGCTGATCGAGCAGCATGGCCAGGTCGAAAGCTGGCAGGGCGTGCGAGCCGATGAATCCGCCAGCCGGGCCAAGCTGCCAGAGCGGGAGGATGTCGGTGGCGGCCTGACCATCTACCGGCCGATCCTGCGCTGGAATGTCGCCCAGGTCTTCAAGAAGCACGCCGACCACGGGCTGGAGCCGAACCCGCTTTACCGCCAGGGTATGGGCCGCGTGGGCTGCATGCCATGCGTGAACGCCGCCAAGGATGAGGTTCTGGAGATCAGCAAGCGCTTTCCCGAGCAGATCGACCGCATCGAGGAGTGGGAGGCGGCCGTGGGCATGGCTAGCAAGCGGCAGAACGCCACTTTATTCCCGGCCCCTGGTGCCAACGACACGGCCCACGAGCGCGGCAGCATCCGCAGGGTGGTGGAGTGGAGCCAGACCAAGCGCGGCGGCCAGCTTTACGACTGGATCCGGATCAACGAGGAGCCGAAGGCTTGCGCAAGCGCCTACGGGTTGTGCGAATGAACCTCACCCATACCCAACCCATGCAGGACCTGCCCTGCACAGTCCAGCGCATGCCCGTGGTGGCCGAGGCTCTGGTCCTGACCCGTGCACCCCGTGCACCCCATGCGCTGCATGCACCTGTGCGCCAGACGGCCGTGGTGCAGGTACTGGATTTCTACCCCGCCGCCGAGGTCATCCGCCGGACGGCGAAGCAGTGGGAGGTGACATGCTGATCACCGTGACCCTGCCTTACCCGGTGTCCGCGAATCGTTATTGGGCCACGCGCGTCGTGACGCCCAAGGGTGGCCGTCCCATGGCCATGACCTACGTGACCACCGAGGCCAAGCAGTACAAGGAAGCCGTGGCCTGGCTGCTGCGCGCCGCTGGCGTGCGCGAAGCGATGAAGGGCAGGGTACAGGTCGACATCCAGATGTACCCGCACCGCCCGCAGGACTACAAAAAGCGCATGCGCGACAACCCGCTGTACTGGGATGACAGCGTGCAGCGCCTGGACCTCGACAACGCCCGCAAGGTAGTCAACGACGCCCTGAAAGAAGTGGCGTTCGCCGACGACAAGTGCATCTTCAAGGACAGCGGTGAGGTGATGGAGCCCGACGGCCGAGACGCTTGCCTAGTGGTCACCATCCGCCCGTATGTGCGCGCCGTGAACTCACAGGCTGCACTGGAGCTGGCATGACACATCTCCAGCAAACCTGCCACGACATGCTGGACAGCCAAGAGAAGCTGCAGCGCCTGTACAAGTTTGAGCAAGTCCTACCGCGGACTGGTGACGGTCGCACGCTTGCCATGGTGCATTCAGCACAGCAAACCCATGAATACAACCTCAAAGTCATGGGCGCAGCATTGCAACTGCATCCGGCCGCCAACGATCCGGCACCGCCGGAGGGGAGGGCGGCGTGAAACCAGAACTTACCCATGCACGCTTGGTAGAAAAGCTGACTTATGAGCCAGAGACTGGCATTTTTCGTTGGAGATTTGACTCGCGCGGCTCCAGGTCCGGAACTATCGCCGGTTCGATTGGGAAAAGAGGATATCGGCAGTTCACTATTGATGGGCGGCAGTACAAAGCGCATCGTCTTGCGTGGTTCTATATGCATGGGTGCTGGCCTGTAAATGATATTGATCATCGGGATCACAACCGCGACAACAACGCCATCCGAAATCTTCGTGATGCGACGGACGCGATAAACAACCAAAACATGGTTCTCCCACAGAAGCGGAATAAGGCGCAACTGCTGGGTGTTTTCCCACACGGAAAACGGTGGGGAGCACGGATTACGTTTTTTGGGAAGCGTCTTTTTTTGGGAGCTCATGACACACCAGAGAAGGCACATCAAGCCTATTTGGCTGCAAAGCGAGAACACCACCCAGGGAATACGCTATGACCATTTGCGCAAGGTGCCACCGCCCCCTCAAGAACCCCGCCATCAACGGGATGGGCCCCGTCTGTGCCAAAGCCGTCAAACCCGTGCCAGAGGTAGAGCGCGATCTGTTCGGGTATGACGAAGCCGCCGCTGCAACTGCGGTCCAGGTTAAGCAGGGAATGTGGCTTGAAGCCAGGTGTGCCGAGGTACAGCGCGAGCTGGATGGCGAGTTCAAGGCGGCATGGGCACGGTGGGAGGCACGGGCATGAACCACATCGAGACCCTGTTGGCAATGGGGATCGGCGGCGCTGCCATGACGGCTGTCAACGCGCTGCTGTGGTTCATCCAGGCACGGACTGAACGCCGATTCCGATTCATCGGAGACCATGGCCGCTACAGCTTCCAGCGCATGTGGCTCAATCTGGCGCTGATGGCCTTGTTTTTCAGTGCTGCTGCCGCAGCGAAATGGATGGCAGCATGAAGTGGACCGAAGGCATCATTGCCCGCGCCATCGCCCTGCAGACCCTGGCCCGCAAGTGCGTTGTGCTGGTCGACAACTGCAACTGGACGGGCCGTGAGTGCGACGTGCTGGGCGTAACGACTGATCTGCGCATCATCGACGTCGAGGTCAAGATCAGCCGCGCCGACCTCAAGGCAGACGCCAAGAAGGATAAGTGGTGGGAGCGCAAGTTTCTGGGCTGGGGTCCAGACGTCGAAGTCAGGAACGAAGCCGGACGGATGATCCGCGTCACGCGTGAGCGTCTGGAGCAAACCACAGCACGGCCGTGGCCTCCCAAGGTCTGGAAGCACTACTACGCCATGCCGGCCGAGATCTGGAAGCCCGAGCTTCTGGACTGCCTGGCCAGCACCCGGAGCGGCGTCATCCTGCTGCGGGAGCAACGGCATGGCGCCATTGCCGTTGCCGAAGTCGTGCGCCGCGCGACGCCGAACAAGGACGCCGAGCGTATCAAGCCCGAGGATGTGATCGACATCGCCCGCCTGGCCAACCTGCGGATGTGGGAGGCCTATCACCAGCGTGATGCCGCGCGCCGTAAGCAATTGGAGCCGGCATGACCAAGCCCAGCCAAATCCTCGTCTGCCCCGTCGTTGCCCTGCGCCAGCTACCCCCGAACGAGCGCGACATCGTGAGCCGCTTCCTGTTCCAGCACATCCGCGGCATGGACCGCAAGAACGACCACCGCTGGCGCCGGCTGTGGGAGCAGGTCTGGAAAGCCGAAGCCGGCGAGGGCTTCCAGCTCTACGTAGCCGAGGAACGCGGCGGCCCCTTCCACCGCCGTCACCGCGTCATCCTGGACCGCCTGTTCGAGAACCAAGACAGGTTCCGCGACATCGACAAGCTGCATGATTTTTTGAAGGTCGGCGCTGCCTTTGTCACCTGGGTGCCGGGCCCCGACAGCAAGCCGGTGGCGATACCGCGCAGCACCGCATTCAAGGAATGCAGCGAACAGGAAATGCGAGAGGCCCACGCCGCCATGGTGGACTTCCTGCGCACCGACTACGCCCAGCGCCGGCTGTGGCGCCACCTCAAACCCAAGGCCAGGGGCGAGATGGTGGAGGCGATTCTGGCTGACCAACACGAGGAGCAATCATGAAAAATGTCATTGCCGAGGTGCGCAGCGCCAACTGGGGCCGGCACTTCGAGATCCGTTTCGCCACACTCAACGCGGAGCGCGATGTGGTGGCAGTTGCCAAACCCATCGAATTCATTCCCATCGAGCCGGGTGACGAAGTTAGAGAGCCGACGGCCAGCCTCACCAGAGACCATCTGCAGAACCTCATGGATCAGCTCTGGTATCTGGGGTTTCGTCCCGAGCGAGGCGAAATGTCGTTGGGCCAGGTGGTGGCCGTCAATGCCCACTTGCAGGACATGCGGGCGCTGGCCTTTGCCCAGCTCAGGGTGCCCAAGCCATGAGTAAAAACGCCTTCCGACAGGCCTTCGACCTTCTCTGCGACCGAGAGATCGGCAACGGCATGAGCCGTCAAGTCTTCTCCAGCAAGCTGCTACCGGATTGCGTCGTCAAGGTCGAGGAAACACCGGGCCGCTTCCAGAACGTCGTTGAGTGGGAGACCTGGCAGCGCGTGAAGGACACCGAGTTCTCGCGCTGGTTTGCGGCCTGCCGCTGGATCAGCCCGAACGGCGGCATCCTCATCATGGAGCGCACCCGCCAGCCGGCGCCCAGCGAGTTCCTGGACCTGATGCCGGCCTTCCTGTGCGACTTCAAGCGCACCAACTACGGAATGCTGCCGCCCGGCCCGACGCGCACGGGCAAAGCCGACTTCCTGGTGTGCCACGACTACGGCACGCACCTGATGTTCGAGAACGGCATGACGAAGCGCATGCGCAAAGCCAACTGGTGGAACGAGGAATGAAGCGCAGCGGATTCAAGCCCAAGGTGTACGAGCCGCCGCCGGCCGCGCCGCTCCGAGCGCTGCTGCAACCGGTGAATGTCGCCCGGATAACAGCCGTCTTCCGCACGGTGCACAAGACCGTGGAATACCGAAACCCGCATCTGCTCACGCTGGCCAGGGACATGCCTTGCCTGCTGCGCGTGCCCAACGTCTGCATGGGCAACACCGAAACCACGGTGGCCTGCCATTCCAACCTTGGCGTGCACGGCAAGGCCGGCGCGCGCAAGGCAGACGATCACTACAGCGTATTTGGCTGCATGGCCTGCCACCGCTGGCTGGACCAGGACAAGCGGCCGAGTTACGAGGAAAAGGCGGAGACGTTCATGGCCGCCCACGCGCGCCAGGTGCTGCAGTGGCGAAAGATAGCCGCCGACCAGGCGCGCGCGCGGCGTGACCGTGAAGCCGTGCAATGGGCGCTGCAGCTGCTCGGCACAACAGCAGAGATCGGCTTGACGGTACCTGATCTGGTGGAAGTTGCTGCTCAGGAGATCGACGAATGACCATGGCCGCCATCAAGTCCTGCCCCGACTGCACCCACGCCCTGGCAGATGCCACCTGGCCGGGCTACAACGCCCACTGCCCGGACTGCGACATCCGTGCCATCGCCAACTGCCCGCCGGAACTGCGCCAGGAGCGTATCGAGCAGATCGAGGTCAAGTGCGGCCTGCCAGCAGCCCAAGAGGTAAGGCGCCGCGTGCGCGTAGAGGTTGCAAGGATAAAAGTATTGAAATTATGCTGAAACCAGCGTGGTAATTGCGTCAGTAGCTATTAATTCAGGAGCGTCCCAGTGAAAAAACTATACCCAGACGATCAAGAGCCGCCGAGCCTTGCCGAGCAGTATTCAACGGCTGTCGGCACATCGAATCTGAGGGTGCAGTCGGAGCGCCGCACGCCCGCCGACATGGTGATTGCCGCTGGCATGAACGAAAACCGCCTGGGCATGGCGCTGCGCCGGCTGGCTACCGAATGGGATTCCGTAGGCAAGCCGCCACAGCCAGACAATGTGACGTTGGAAGGCATGGCCGCCAAATACCCGCGCATCAAGGGAACCGGTATGGTGCTCTATGTCGGCAAAGAGATGGCGCCGGCCACCGCTGCCCAGCAAGAAGCCGAGGCTTGGCATGCCCATGAACTGGGTCTGCTATTTCAGCGGCTCAAGACCTTACCAGAGGTACGCGCGGCCCTGGTGTTCCATTTCAAGGAAAAGGCCGCTACACGCTGGCATGCACCCCGCTTTTTTCCTTGGGCTCAGGTGGATGCTGTACCGCACATCGTTGGGGCCGTCTTGCAATGGTGGCTGGACCCCGTATGCCCGGCCTGCCATGGTGTCAAGAAGAAGATCATCGCCGGCACGGGCCGTACCAGCAGCAAGGATTGCCATGTCTGCAAAGGGAAAGGGGAGCGGAAAGTCCCCCACGGAAACGAAGGGCGCCGCGTGCTGTCTCACATCAACTGTTGTCTGCGTGAAGCCGTTGCGGATTTGAAACGAAAATTTCACCGAAGACCTTGAATATATTGACAAAAAGGTCCATAATGCGCCCATCACAGCGCGGACTCAGGAGACGCTGGCGCCACGAAGCGCAAAGGCCAACGCCTATCACGCTGCCCCGGATCATGTCGGGGCCGAGAGCTTGATAGGACAAGTGCCCCCTGAATTTCCATAAGCCACCCACTGCGGTGGCTTTTTCGTTCCTGCGGACAGGGAAACCGGCAATCCGCTGGCCTCATAAGTCAGAGATACGTGGTTCAATTCCACGGTCCGCAACCAACAACCAAACCGCCTCCGGGCGGTTTTTGTTTTTCGACTCGGGATAGGCTGGCCGGCCGATAAGGGGCGAACGCACCGCCCTTTCCCAGAGTTCGCCCAGTGCGCGCCTTGCCCCGTTCGGGGCGTGCGAGGCATTCCCATGTTCGAGATCGTTTCCATCTGCAAAGGTGGTGGATACCGCTATTGCCGAACCAATCCGCCACATCCCAGGCGGAACAGCAACGGACTCTACCCACTGCATCGTGTTTTAGCTGAGAACAAGCTAGGCCGACTGTTGGAGCCAGGTGAGGTCGTGCACCACAAGGATGAGAACCGGGAGAACGATACTCCCGACAACCTTGAAGTGTTACCGTTACCGGAGCACAGCAGGCTTCATGCTATGGAAAAGGCACCGCCTCAAGTTCGTTTGAAATGTCGCTGCGGCAAAGAATTCGAGTTGAAGCCACGGATAGTACGACTGCGCTTAGGACGAAACCTGAGCGGTGACTTGTATTGCTCCCGAAGTTGTGGAGCGCACTACCCGAAATCATGATCATTAGGCTGCAGGTTCAAATCCTGCCGCTGCAACCAATCGTCAGGCAACACCCCACACCCGGCCGTCACGTGCCCGTCAGGGCCAGGCCACTAGGGGCGACCTGCGAAGCCAGAGCGGATCTCAGTGGCATCGTTACATCCGCAGTCCAGCACAAGGAAGCCTGTCGCGCCATGAGTCTCCCGGCCTGGCAGGCATGGGGCTGCACACACCCAGTTGTCTTCAGGCAAGCAGTTGCCACAGCCAGATTGCCCGTCCCGGGTTCGCTTTGGACGGGCCTTTTTATATCGGAGTGCACGATGCGAATCATCCTATCCCTTCTGTTGTGCCTCCACCTGCTGCTGCCGATGGCAGTGTGGGCGCAGGAATCCGTCAAGGCCAAGAACCCGCTGGACTACAGCCTGAGCCAGTACGGCCTGATGCTCGGCGTTGCCTTGCTCGGCGGAATCGTGGGCTGGTGGGGCAAGGTGCGCAAAGGTGAGTTGCCGGCATGGAGCATCCATCACTTGATCGGTGAGCTCGTTACCAGTGCATTCGCCGGCCTGCTCTGTTTCTGGCTCTGTGAACTCTCGTCGGCGCCGCCGCTGCTGACGGCAGCCCTTACAGGCATTTGCGGCCACATGGGCGCCAGAGCCCTGACCATGTTCGAAGAGTGGGGTAAGGCCAAGTTTCCCGGGGCCACAAAGCGGGTCGACTGATTCACCACGTAGGAGATCACCATGAAGCTGATTCTCGCCGCCGTCATCCTCTTGCTGGCTTCCGTGGCCATCGCGCAAGAGAAATCCGAAGTCCAGGTCAGCCCGGAAGTGGCGGCCAAGTGTGAATCCGAAGGCGGCTGCATGCTGATCAGCCGCTCCCGAATGGTTCGCACCATGCAGGACGTCTACAAAGGCGGCGTCGAGGAAGGCCGGAAACAGGCCCAGGCCGACGGCAAGACGTGCCGCAAGGACATCTGACATGGAACTGCTGTTGCAGCGCATCACGCCGCCTGGCCAGCCCAGGACGTTCGGTAAGTTGCTGGCTGCCGACGAACACCAGCTCTGCTACACGCTGGAAGACGAGGTACGCGAAGTGCCCGACGTTCCCGTGGCGGACTGGAAGATCAAGGGCGCTACGGCGATCCCTGCCGGCCGCTACCGTGTGACGTTGGAATTCAGCGGACGATTCGGTGCCGACACGTTGACCATCAATGACGTTCCTGGCTTCCAGTACATCCGCATGCACGCCGGCAACACCGAGAAGGACACCGAAGGCTGTCCGCTGCTGGGCATGGAGATCGACCCCCACGGCATCGTGGGCGGCACCAGCCGGCCCGCCGTGAAGTTGGTGCAGTTCGTCGTGCGCGACGCCCTGGCGCGCGGCGAGGAAGTCTGGATGACCGTCAGCAACCACTCGGAGCTTGCATGAACCCGGTGCACGTCATTCTGGCCATCAGCCTGATTGCCAACGCTTGGCAGTTTCATGCCTACCTCGGCCAGCGCGACACCGCCGTGGAGGCCAAGACCGACGTCAAGCACGTCGAAGCCGCCGCCCAGGAATGCAGCCAAGGCACCGAGCAGCTGGAAACGCAGGCCAAGAAGCGCGCCGCCGATGCCGAACCGAAGCGCGCCGCCGCCGCCGCAAAGGCCGCCGAGCACAACCGCGTTGCCGACCGCATCCTGACCACGCCACCGGCCGTGCCCGGCAATGCCTGCGCCAGCGCCCAGGCTGATCTCGATGCCTGGTGGGCGGGGAAGGTGAAACCATGAAGCCGATCCTGATCGCTGCCGCCCTGGCTCTGGCCGGCTGCACCACTACGCCGGGCGTTTCCATCGTGAAGGTGGCTGTCCCCGTGGAATGCCGGGAGACGGTGCCGGACCGCCCCGTCATGCCAACAGAGCAGTTTACCGAGAAGCCCGCCATCGACGAATACCAGCGCGCCGCGCGTGCCGAGATCGAGCGCCGGGAAGGCTACGAGATCACGCTGCGCACCGCTCTGGAAGCCTGCACGGCCCCCATCAAACCCTGACCGCCATGGCCACCGCCAAGAAACCCAGTCGACCGGCTGCCAAACCCCAGAGCGCTGTAAAGCCGGGGAAACCCGAAACCACCGAGAAGCGCCGGCGCGCCGACTGGCAGGCGATCGAGCGTGACTACCGCACCGGCAAGTTCACCGACCAGGAACTGACCGACAAGCACGGAAACGTCGTCAGCCGCCAGGCCATTACCAAGATGGCCAAGGTGCGAGGCTGGCAGAAAGACCTGAGCGATGCCGTCCGCAAGGCTACGAACGCCAAGCTGATAGCCGCCGAGGCCGAAAAGAAAGTTGCGGAACAAGTTGCCAAAGGTTGCACGGCAACTTTGGATGCCGTTGTGGCCGCTGCCGAGACGAACAAGCAGGTGATCCTGAGTCACCGGGATGACATCAAGAAGGCGCGGTCACTGGCCAACGCCATGCTCAATGAGCTGCAGGAGGTCACGGTCAACCCGACCAAGCTGCAGAACCTGCTGGAGATCCTTGTCGGTGGCGATGAAATGACGCAGGCGCAGATCAGCGATGCGCGCGCCGCCTTTGCTGATCTCTCGCGGTTGCCGACCCGGATCATGTCGGTTCAGCGCCTGGCGCAGGCCATGGCCAGGCTGCAGGCCCTGGAGCGCACGGCATTCGGTCTCGACGAACCCGAGCAACCGCCGCCGGTCGACGAATTGGCCGATCTGAGCGATGAAGAACTTGATGCCCGAATTGAGGCCCGCCTTGAACGCTTTGACCAAGGCTGAAAAGATCGAGCTCGATGTCCTGCTGGCCGAGAAAGAACGTCGTCAGCTGCATCGCAAGCTGTACAGCTACTTCCCAGACACCGGCCCGCTGCGCCGCGAGTTGTACCCGCAGCATCTGGAGTTTTTCAGGCTTGGCCGCGAGTTCCCGACCCGGGCCTTCATGGCCGGTAACCGTGTCGGCAAGACCGAGGGCGGCGGCGGCTATGAGCTCACGCTACACCTGACTGGACGTTACCCGGACTGGTGGGAGGGCCGGCGATTCGAGCATGCCATCGACGCCTGGGCAGCTGGTGACACGAAAGAGACGGTCCGCGACATCTTGCAGCTCAAGCTGGTCGGACCCGAGGACAACTACGGTACCGGTCTGATTCCTGGCGAGGACATCGTGCGCTACGTCAGGCGCCCCAACGGTGGCGGCGCGCTGGACTACGTGATCGTCAAGAACCGCTTTGGCGGCCTGTCGCGGCTTGGCTTCAAGTCCTACGACCAGGGACGCACGGCATTCCAGGGGACCGAGAAGCACGTCATCCTGCTGGACGAGGAATCCGAGGAAGGCATCAGATCCGAGTGCGCGATCCGCTTGGGCACGACGCACGGCCTGCTGATGGAGACGTTCACGCCACTGCGAGGCCTGACGCCAATCGTCTTGGCCTACCTGGGCGGTGATGCCGCGATCCCGGCCGACCGCGTGGGCCGCCACGGAACCCAAGCCATGGTCATGGCCGGCTGGGATGACGTGCCTCACCTGGATGCTGAATCCAAGGCGCGGATGCTGGAGAACTCCGAAGTTCACCTGCGCGATGCGCGATCGAAGGGTGTGCCAAGTATCGGCAGCGGTGCCATCTACCCGGTGGCCGAGGACGAAATCACGGTCGATGACTTCGACATCCCCGTGCATTGGCCGCGTGCCTATGGCTTTGACGTCGGCTGGAACTGCACAGCAGCTGTGTTCGGTGCCTTGGATCGTGAATCCGACATCCTGTACCTCTACAGCATGCACTACCAGGGGCAGCAGGAACCCAGCACACACGTTGCTGGCATCCAGGGCCGCGGCAAGTGGATGAACGGTGTCATCGACCCGGCATCCCGTGGCCGCAGCCAGAAGGATGGCGAAAAGCTGCTGGAAATCTATCAAGAGCTGGGCCTGAACCTGATCCCAGCCGACAACTCCGTGGAGTCCGGCCTGTATGCCGTGCACCAGCGTCTGGCCACCGGCCGGCTCAAGGTCTTCAAGTCGATGCGCGAATGGTTTTCGGAATACCGGATCTACCGCCGCGATGAAAAAGGCCACATCGTCAAGAAGAAGGACCACGCCATGGACGCTACTCGATATCTCGTGGTGAGCGGCATCGATGTCGCCAGTGTCCCAATGTCAGAAGACGCCGCGCGCTTCCGAGCCAAGAGAGGCTACGACTGATGAAACCTATCAAACCTCCCTTCGACGGCGCATCGGCAAGCATCGACCACGCCAAAGGTGGCTTTTCGCTGTATGCCCTGGAGCAGCTGGTGCGCGACTGCGATGGTCAGCCCGACTGGCGGCCACGCGCCGACATCGCGCACGCCTACTACGACTTCAAGCAGTTATCGCCTGAAAAGCAGCTGCGCATCCGCGTCGACATGGGTATCGACCCGCGCCAGACCAACCTGATTCACGGTGTCGTCAACGGCGTGCTGGGCCAGGAAGCCCGGGCGCGCTCCGACGTCACGGTCTCCGCCGACGACGATAACCTGGCAGACGTCAGCGACGTGCTCAGCAAGTCCATGAAGGAAGCCCAGCGTGAGACCAATGCCGACATGGCGATCAGCAACGGCTACGCTGGCCAGGTCAAGGGTGGTATCGGCTGGGTTGAGGTTAGCCGTGCCAGTGATCCGCTGGACTATCCGTACCGTGTCGAGGACCGCCACCGCAACGAAATCTACTACGACTGGCGCGCCACCGATCTGGGCTTGAAATCGGCCCGCTGGCAGGTTCGTGTCCGCTGGGAAGATCTGGATGAAGCCGAAGCCCTGATGCCGGAGCACAGCGACGTCCTGCGCAGCGCCGTCAACGGCTGGAATCTGGCTGGCATCCCAGACGACCTCAACAACGTCATGTACAGCGCCTACAACAACGAGCGCCGTACCACGATCAGCCGGGACCAGTGGCTGGACTCCACGCGGCGGCGCATCAAGTTCTTCGAGGTCTGGTACCGCGTTCCGGCCGAAGTCGTGGTTATGCAGATTGGCCCGACGCGCCGCATCATGTTCGACGCCAACAACCCGCTGCACCAGATGGCTGTGAGCCGTGGCCGCGTGAAACTGCACAAAGCCGTGACACGCCAGATCCGCATGGCCCTGTTCGCCGGACCCCATCGGCTGATCGACGTCGGCACGACGAAGCGTGACTTCCCCTACATCCCATTCTTCGCCTTCCGCGACGACGAGGACCGCAGCCCCTACGGTTTGATCGAGGGCATGATCAGCCCGCAGGACGAGTACAACGAGCGCCGCCAGATGATCAACTGGATGCTCAAGGCCCGCCAGATCCAGGTGGATTCCGACGCTCTGCACACGGACTACAACAGCATCGCAGACCTGACCGACAACGCCGGCCGCCCCGACATGGTGACGGTCATGAACCCGGCCCGCAAGAACACCAACGCCCTGAAGATCGGCAACGACCTGACGCTGCAGAAGGAGCAGGTCGATGTCATGCAGGACGCCAAGCAGTTGATCCAGGACGTACCGCGCGTCTACGGCACCCAGCTTGGCAACGCGCCGGCCGGTGTGACGTCTGGTGTCGCCATCAACAGCCTGACGGAGCAGGGTGCTGTCGCCATGGGCGAGCTCAACGACAACTACCGATTCGCGCGGCGCGCCGTGTTTGAACGGCTGTTGGATCTCGCCGTCGAGGATCACATGGAAGAAGAACTGAAGGTTGCCGTCGGCTCCGGATCAAGCCGCCGCGTCATCGTGTTGAATTCCTGGGATCCGAAGACTGGCGAGCCTGTCAACCGCGTCAAGGATGCCCCGATCAAAGTCGGCCTGGCCGAAGTCCCGAACAGCCCTGCATTCCGCATGCAGGAGCAGCAGCAGCTCGGCAACATCATCCAGGCACTGGCCGGCGACCCGCAGGCCCTGGCTGTGCTCACACCAGCCTACATCGAGGGCAGCACGCTTTCCAACCGCCAGCAGGCCGCCGATGACCTGCGCCGTATCAAGGGCATCCCGACTGCAGGTGATCGCCAGGCTCAGAAGCAAAACGAGCAGGCGGCGACTGCGAACGCCGCTCAGGCGCAGGAACTGCAGACCCGTGGTGCAGCCGCCGCGGTTGCCAAGACAGAAGCTGATGCCGAAAAGACCATGGCACTGGCCCGCAAGGAACACGCCCAGGCCGATCTGATCACGCTCCAGGCGAATCAGTCCGCCCAACCGCCGGCAGCCAACGAAGACGAAGTTATTAACCAAGCCCTGGCAGATGCCCAGGCAGCGTGAAGGAAACACCATGGCCACCGCCAAGCAATTCGAACAGTCGAAAGCCGACAAAGACATGACCGGCAAGCCCGAAGGCAGCAAGGCCGAGGAAAAGGCCGACGCCAAGGAAATGAAGGGCAAGCCTGTTCCTGCACTCATTCGCAAGCGCACGCCTGGCAAGAACAAGGCAAGCGTGATCTAAGTTTTTCTGCCCCTGCTGTCCGCCACGGCAGGGGAGTAGCAAAGGCGGAAAGTCCCTGCACTGGTTCACATCGCGCCGGTGACAAGAGGTATCAGCGATGACGACGACCGAAAGCCGCCTGGAGCAATCCACGCGGCTTTTGTCGTTTCGGACCCATCCGGTAAATGGAACGAGGAACTATGGACCCCAATGAGGAACTGAGCGACGAAGAAATCGAGGCGCGTCAGCGCGCCGCAGACGGTGAAACCCAAGACACTGACCCCAAGGTTGGCGACGATCCGGCAGGCAATGTGGACCCCGCGCAAGCGGCTGACACGACTGCAACTGTCGATGACAAGTCCGCCGCCCCGGAGACCGCAGCCGCCGATCAGGCAGCAGCGGCAGCAGATCCTGCAGTGGCTTCGGCCGCAGGCGGTGAAGCACCGGCCAAGGTCGAAGGTGTTCTGAGCAAGGACGGAACCCGCGTCTTGCCCTATGCCGCATTGCAGGCTGAGCGCCGTAGCGCTCGTGCAGCAAGCGCGAAGGCAGACCGGTTGGCCAATGAACTGGCCGCGGCCAAACAACTGATCGATGACCTGAAAGCGGGCAAGACCCCGGACACCGGTGTGGTGACCGAGGAAGACGTCCGCGAAATGGAAGAAAACTTCCCCGACCAGGGCAAGAAGATGCGCGCGCTTTTCGAAGCGGCCAAGGCGGTAACGCCGGCGGCACCCGCAGCTGATTCCGACCCAGGCGAGGCTGACGATCCTGTCCAGGAAGCCATCGATCAGGTTCCGTTGTTGCTCGAATGGCAGCACGGTGACGCCGAGAAGTTCGCCCGAGCCCAGGAAATCGACCGCGTGCTTTTCAACTCTCCCAAGTGGAAGGGTAAGCCGGCCGTCGATCGTTTTACCGAAGCCGCCAGAGTGGTTGCCGACGAGTTTGACATCCCATTCCCGAGTCCCAAGACCTCGACCACGGCAGCCGCACCGGCTGCACCCCAATCCGCAGCCGTGCAGGCAGCGCAGCGCAAGCCACCCGAAACCCTGTCCGACTTCAAGGGCGGTTCGGTGGCCGACCACAACTCGATGGACGTGGCCAAAGCCTCGCCGAGGGCATTGCTCTCGCGCATGGAGGACATGACCGACGACGAGATCGACGCGCACCTCGCCAAGTACGGCTGATTCGCACCTCTTTTTAGGAGCTTTTCATGTCTCAGACCAACGTTGCCAGCGGTTCCAACCTGGCACTCACCCAATACTCGGTTGCACTGACGGCTCAGCTGATCCGCGCACCGGGCAATCTCAACTCCATGACCGGCCCTGCTCCCAAGCAAGGCGACGCGGAGGCCACCCTGAAGCTGCAGACCGACCCCGGTATGCCTTTCGTGCGTGTTGCCGATCTCGGTACCAGCCCGAACGGTGACAAGGTGACCGTCGACGCCTTCGATGTGGTCAGCGGCAAGCCGATCATGGGCGACCGCAACGCCGAAGGCCGTGGCCAGAAGCTGTCGTCTTCGTCTTTCGAGGTGAAGATCGACCTGGCCACGTTCAACGTGGACGCCGGTGGCAAGATGAGCCGCCAGCGCACGCGCCACGACCTGCGCCGCCTGGCCAAAGCCCAGTCTGCCGCGTACTTCCCGCGGATGGTCTGGCAGCGTGCCCTGACGCACCTCGCCGGTGCCCGTGGTTCGCAGGCCGGCGCTTCGTGGGACGTCCCGCTGTCCACTGATGCCGACTTTGCCGACATCATGGTCAACACCGTGAAGGCCCCGACGTACAACCGCCATCTGGTGGTCAACGCCGGCAGCCTGACCCGTGGCGGCCTGCAACTGGCATCCCTGGCCACGACCGACCTGTGGAAGCTGTCGGTGCTGGACGACCTGGCGTTCTTCCTGGACTCTCAGGAAACCCGCCTGCCGCCCCCGCGCTTCACCGGTGACAAGCAGGCCTATGACTCGCCGCTCAAGGGTGTGTTGCTGCTGCCGCCGGGCTCGTACAACTCGCTGATCACCGATGTGAGCTCGAGCACGAGCAACCTGCGCGCCTTTCAGGCTGCGGCGATGGAGCGTGCCAAGTACGCCGAGAACCACCCGATCTTCATGGGTGACGTCGGCATCTGGCGCGGCATCCTGGTGAAGAAGATCGACTACTCGATCCTCCACAACGCCAGCGACAGCTTCAACTACATCACCGTGGCCAACCGCCTCACCGAGACGGAAACCGCTGGCACGGTGTCTGCCAGCCTGTCGACCACCCACGTTGCCGAACGCGGGATTCTGCTGGGTGCCCAAGCCCTGGCTCGCGCTGAAGGTGCCTCGAACAGCGGCGTGCAAGCCGCCATCATCGAGAACACCTACAACGCCGGCCGGAACTATGAGTACCTGGCCGAATTCATGGGCGGCGAGGCGAAGTTCCGCTTCCAGATGCCCAACACCAACGGCGATAAGGAATACACCGACCACGGTGTCTACGTCATCGACGCCGCAGCTGTCAAACGCTAAGGCCAAGGGGTGGCTCACGGCTACCCCGCATTGAACTTTCCACTTCAACTTCAGGAGTAATCCATGAAAAAATCCCTTATCGCCCTGGCCAGCATGGCCGCAATGGGCGAAATCTCTTCGGCTGGCTGGAATCGCCAGTCTTCCGACGCCATTCGTGGCGTGGAACTGCGCGCACTGGATGCTGGTGGCCTGCTGGCCAACATCGACAGTTCGACCATCAACGACAACCAGTTCATGCAGGCCTTTGGCAATGCGGTAAGCCTCAGCGGCAAGGTGGCTCTCGCGGCCAACCCGACCGCTGCGGACGTCATCCGCATCTGCCGGATCCCCGCCGGAACCAAGGTGAAGGGCCTGATCATCGCCAACGGTGATCTGGACACCAACGTCTCCCCGACTCTGGTGGTGGGCTTCGGCTACGCCCCGGTGGTCGCCGGTGACGGCCCGACTGCTGCTCCGGCCTACTTCGGTGCCGCTGGCGATACCGTGCTGCAGGCGGCCAACGCCGGCAAGCTGTACCGCAACTTCGACGACATCACCTTCGAGAAGGACGTGTACCTCACGGCTACCGTGGGTACGGCGTCGGCGACCTTCGCGGCCGGCTCGATCTATGCCACCGTGCTGGGCGAGGCTCGCGGCGTCAAGTAAGCCACGCCGCGGCTTTGCGGTGACCGAAAGGGGCCGGATCGAAACCGGCCCCTTTTCTCAGGAGATCCCCATGAAATTCGAATACATCGGCTTGAAGACGGATGGTGAACGTGCCTTCAAGGAAAAGACGGGCATCGAGTGGATGCCGGGCAGCGTGCACGACGTCACTGACGCCGATACCTGCGCCGAAATGCTCAAGCACCCGACGATCTGGAAGCCTGCCGGCGCTGCTACCGTGAAGCTGGCTGGCGCCAAGAAGACGCTGGTTTCCACTGGCCCAGTCAGTGATGACGACGTGACCGACGAAGCTGAAGCTGCGGAACGCGCCAAGAAAGCCGCCGAAGCGGATGCTGCAGCTGCTGGTGACCCGCTGGCCGGCATGGATGACGCCGCCGTGCGCGCCTTCGCCAAGTCCAAGGGCTTGAAGATCATCGGCATCGGCGTGCTCAAGGGAAAGAACCTGCGCGCCAAGGTCACGGCGGCACTGCCGAAGTAAGCCATGACACGGACTGTTGGAGAAGCGCTGACGTCGGCGGGCTACACGCTCAACGACGAAGACAGCACGCGGTACACCGAGGCCGAGCGCATCGGCTTTGTCGTGGACGCGCTCAATGCGGTGAAGAACGCCCGCCCGGATCTCTTCATCGGCGCCTTCTCAACGCCGTTCGGCACGCTCACGACAGCCTCCGAGCTTCCCGTCGACGAGCAGTTTTTCAGGCCGATCGTGGACTACTTGATCGCCCGCTGCAAGTCCAAGGACGACGAAGACATGGATGTTGGATTGGCCGCACTCATGGCGAAATTCAGTGGGAGCTTCCTGCAATGAGCGCACTTTCAGCCTTCCACGATCTGCTGCTGCCCGAGTTGCCGGGTTGCACGGTGGCCATGGTCAACCTGCACCTGCGCGAGACGGCACGCGAGTTCTGCCGGCGCACGTCTGCCTGGCGCGAGACTCTGACGGCCGTCAATACCGTGGCCGCTCAAGCCGGCTATGCGATCGCGGCACCGGCCAACGGCGAGATCGTGCGCATCACCAAACTGACCGTCAACGGCATCCTGCTGTGGCGGCACAGCGACCACAATCGCGCCGGCACTGACAGCGAGGTTGACCCGAAATACGGCATCGACGAGCCGCCTTTCACGTTCGACGAGAACCTGACGACCATCACGCTGGCCACCGACGAGATCCCGGACGCCGCCGAGGTTGGTGGCCTGGTGGTTGAGGCGGCACTGAAATCGACGGCTGATGCTGCCACGCTGCCCGACTTCTTGCTCACCCAGCACAGCGAAGCTATCAGGTACGGCACGCTGTCGCGGCTGATGATGATGTCCAAGAAGCCATGGACGGATCGGCCACTGGCTACCGAGTACGGCCAACGCTGGAACTCCGAGCTCAATTTCGCCGCCTACCAGGCCCAGGTGGGCAACACGCGGCAACCGCTGCGCGTCAAGAAATACGGCTGATGCCACCCCACACACAGAAACCCGCTTCGGCGGGTTTTTTCATTTCTGGAGCCTGATTCATGACGCAGCTCTTCAAGAACGCCGCGCGCGCAGCGCTCACGGCAGCCGTGGCCGCCGCCGACACCAGCCTGACGGTCGACATCACCAAGGCCGACCTTTTCCCGGCCGCCGACACAGGTACCGATCCGGTAAACACCGTCGGTAAGGACTGGTTCAAGGTCGTGCTGGAAGACGTCAACCACAACATCGAGATTGTCTACGTCCGCACGCGCACGCTGGGCTCTGCCACGATGAGCAACCTGCTGCGCGGCCAGGAGGGCACGACGGCCATCTCGTTCGCATCTGGATCGATCTGTGGGCTGCGTATGACATCGCTGGACATGCAGGCCGCCATCGACCTTGCGGCCCAAGCCACAGCCCAAGGGAAACTTGTGCTGAATGCGGCAACGCCTGAAGCGCAGGCGCAGGCCATGGGAACCGGCTTGCAGAAGCAGTCTGCGACTGCGGTCACTGCAGCCGGCACGGCAACGGCCTACACGATCACGCCGACACCGGCTGTCACAGCCTATGCGGCCGATATCGCATTCGATGTGACTTTCCCTCTGGCCAGCGGCAATAACCCGACGCTGCAAATCAGTGGCTTGGCTTCACCTCCAAATCTTGTGAAACAGGGGTCCGATGGAAGTTACTCGAACATCAGTTCCGGCGATTTCACGGCCAACCATCGCAGCAGGGTTAGGTTGCTCAGCGCAACACAGGCACTCGTCGAAAACTTGCCTGTTGTGGCCGCCAAACGAATTCAGACCTTATCTTCCACAGCCTGCACCACCACCGGCACGGCACCGGCCTTTGTGGCCACGCAGGCGCCGGCCACCAGTGGTGCAAAGATCGTTCACGCCACCATGCACGCAGCAAATGCCGGCGTGGCGGCAACGCTGGCTGTGAATGGCGATGCCGCCAAGTCAGTCAAGCAATACACCAATGCCGGCGCCAAGACGAACCCCACCTGGCTGATCGGCCAGGTGTGTGTATTCCTGGATGATGGGACGGATTGGGTGTTGCTCAACCCATTGCCCTCATCGGGGCTTCCTGCTGCGTCTACTGCAACCACCCGTACTGGTATTTCTACAACCGAAGCGGTAACACCAGCGGGCCTTGCTGGAACCATGTTCGGCAATCAGGCGTGGACGGATGTAACCGGAAGCCGAACTGCGGGAACAACCTACACGAATAGCACCGGCCAGCCCATTGAAGTGCAGGCCAACTCTGCGCTTGGGGCAAACCAACAGTTATCTCCGACCGTCGGTGGCGTAGCACTTCCCCAGGCTCACTGCTCTGTAACGGGTGGCGTCCGTGTGTTCGTCGACTTTACAGTCGCGAATGGGGAAACTTACAAGATCGACTGTCCGACTGGTTCTATCGAAAAATGGTGTGAGAAGAGGTAATCAACATGAAACACTATCAAGACCCCGTCACCCATGAGTTGTACGCTTATGAGGAAGATGGTAGTCAGGATGACATCATCCCGGCGCATCTGGTTTCCAAAACCAACGCTGAAGCCGATGCAATTCGAGCCGCGCAAAACGCCCCAACCCCCGAACAAATTCGCACCAAACTTAGCAACCAGATCCAGAAACGCCTCGATGACTTTGCGGCCACGCGCCGCTACACGAACGTGGACTCTTTGGAAAAGTACAAGAGCCTCACGGATGCGCAGATCGCCACGCTGCCTGCCGAGCTGCAGACCATCGTCTTTCGTTACCGCGCTGAGTGCGAGTACCTGGTGCTCAAGACAGCCGAGACGTGGGCCGTTTCGGAACTGATTGAGACGAAGGTAGTGAGCGGCAATTGGCCGACCAATGGAGCCGGTCAACAGCCGTCAGACATAGCCGACTTCGAGGCCGAGCTTCCTGGTCTGGACTGGCCGGTGTAACCCATGACTGGCTTCGTCATCCGCGCACCTCGAGGCGAGGTTCCACGCATCAGCGAACGTCTGCTGGGCGACAACTACGCCCAGTCTGCTGAGAACTGCAAACTCAAGGCCGGCCGCGCCGATCCCATCAATGGCCTGCAACTGGTCCACACATCGTTGGCTGCTGCCATCAAGACGATGTTCCGGTACCGTCACCAGGATCTCTACAACTGGCTGGTTTTCGACAAAGTGGTGGACGTAGCTCGGTCGCCGGTTGCCAACGATACGCTGGGCAGGTTCTTCTACAGCGGTGACGGTGAGCCGCGCATGAGCACCTATGCCGACGCCATCACGGGCGCCGGACCGTACCCAGTTGGCTGGTATGTGCTTGGCGTGACTCCGCCAGTAACGGCCATGTCGATCACCGTGACGGGTGGTGTTGGCAGCAACGAAGACCGCGCCTACGTCTACACCTTCAAGAACCAATACGGTGAAGAGTCTGGGCCCAGCCCGGCCACTCTGAAAACCGGCAAGGTCGACGGCAGCTGGGACATCACCGGCATGGACGCCGCGCCACCGAATAGCGGCACAATCTCGGCTGCCGTCAAGGACACTCCACTGCCGGATCAGGTCGAGGTGACGCTGAACACCGTGTTCGGTCTCGCCGCTCATGAGGAAGTCACATTTGCCGGCGTGACGGGCATGACCGATCTCAACGGCACCTTCGCGCTGGTCAGCGTGGACAGCGCCACAAACAAGGTTGTCGTGTCCCTGGAAACCACACAGACCTACAGTGCGGGCACCGATACATGGGCGCGCGTGGCGCCGCACAACACCACGAGCATGACGAAGTGCATTTACCGCACGGTGGGCACCAATGAAGACTACAAGCTCGTGACTGAAATCGCAGTGGCCACGACGACCTATAGCGACACGATACCGGCCGCTACGGTATCGCTGAATGCTGGCATCAAGACACTGGACACATTGCCTCCGCCCAAGGACATGCACAGCATTATTCTGCTGGCCAACAACGCCATGGCGGGCCTGTCAGGAAATCAGGTGTGCCTGTCCGAGCAGGACAAACCTTATTCCTGGCCGCTGGCCAACCGCCATTCGTTTCCCGGTACGGGCGTGGCTCTGGTGGCTTCCGGAAACTCGGCCATTATCCTGACTGACGGCATTCCGCACATTCTGACAGCCACGATTCCAGAGGCTGCCAGCGTCGCCAAGATTCAGGGTGAGGCGCTGGCGCCATGCGTTTCCAAACCCGGTGTTGTCGATGTCGGCGGTGCTGCGCTGTATCCCAGCCACGATGGCCAGTACCTGGCAACGCCTGGGGGCGTGATCAACATCACGGCGAAGCTGTACACCATGGACGACTGGCAACAGCTGATGCCGTCGACCTTTAAGGCGGCTTTCTATGACGGCCTGTATGTGGCAGACCACCAGACTGCGACCGTCAACCGCCTGCTGGTGCTGGACATCAAGGAACCCGATGGCGCCGTGCAGTGCAACGAGGTCATCGACGCCATCTACACCAACCCCTGGGACAGCCGGCTCTATGTAGCCAAGGCCAACAAGGTGTACCAGTGGGATGCCGACAGCCTCAACCGCTACGTGTCGTCGTGGCGCTCCAAGGTCTTCCAGTTGGGGAAACCCGCCAATATGGCGGTGGCCCAGGTGCATGCCAGGTACGGCGACATTATCTCGCTCAACAACGCCGCACTGGACTACAACACGGCCCTGTTGGCTGACGTGCTCAACGTCAACGGTGAAATCGCATGTGCCGAAGTTGGTGTCTATGAGATCGCGGCATCGGCATTGATCCCGGTGCCGCAACAAACACCGGGAAACGTTCAGTTCTCGCTGATCCGCGATGGCGCATCGGTGTTCACCAAGCAGGTCACATCGAGCAAGCCGTTCAAGCTGCCAGCCGGAAAAAAATCAGAACTGTATGCCGTCGAGATCACGTCATCCATCGGCTGGGAATCTGTCAACGTGGCCGAAAATACAGCCGAACTCGGGCAGGTGTCATGAAAGCCGCGATACCCGTTGTCACGACAGGCCAGCAGAACCTGGACCGCTTCTGCGAAGCCGTGAAACAAAACATGGACGCCATCACGGGCCAGCACAAGAATGCCCCGGTTCTCACCGAGTTGCCGTCCACGGCAACACTGGCCGATGTGATCGAACAGTTGAACTTGCTGCGCAAAAGAATTGACTGATGAGCGGCATCGATCAACTCCGCGCCTGCCTCCAGAACGACGAGCAGGCCGTCAAGCTATTGCTGCTCGTCCATGAAGTCGCGCATACCTGGGATGACCTGATCGACGGTGACAAACCCGTGACGCCTGGACAACTCCATCGCGCATTCTGGATCAGCCTTGTCGGCATCAAGACGAACCAGTTTTACCAGCGCTTTGAAGTGTCTCTGCTGCCAGTCATGGAAGCCGGCATCTTCAACTACGTGGCGTCGATCGACCTGGAGCGCACGGCCGGTCGACCGCGCGAACTCGCCCACACGGCACGCTACGCGATCGGCGACATCGCCCTGGTAATGGCGCGGCTTATCGGCGGCGTGGACTGGGCCATGCAGCAGGCGGCCACTCTCAAGTTGCTGCTGAACACCGACACCTACGAACACTTCAATGCAGAAATGGAGGCCAAGCATGGCACGACACAAGACCATCCGGCAGCGTGAAGCCGCCATTGATGCCGGCTTGGAAGGCATCGGTATCTGCTGCCTTGACCTTGGCGGCAGCAGCGCGCCAGCACCTGACCCGCTGATTGGTCAATCGGCTCTAGCGAATGCCCAGATCAGCAAGGACTATCTGGACTGGAGCAAGCAAATTTATGCCGAGACGGCGCCGCAGCGTGCCGAGGCCACGCAGATTGCGCTGGACATGGCCAGGGCACAAACGAAAACGGCGACCAAACAAAACGAAATGGCCGACGAGACCTATGCCTACACCAAGGGCACGTTTCGGCCGCTCGAGCAGAAGATGGCGGCCGACGCGCTGGGCTACGACACGGCGACGCGCCGCGATGCCGAAGCCGCGCAGGCGCAAGCCGACGTCGGGACCGCAGCCGATGCCGGCCGCGCCACCATGTTGCGTGAGATCGCATCACGCGGCGGCGACATCAACTCTGGCAACGTCACGGCCAGCCTGGCCAACGCCAAAGTGCGAGAAGCAGCAGTCAAGGCCGGCGCCGGCAACCAGGCGCGCAAGAACGTCGAAGCCATCGGTGCCGCCAAGCTGGCCGATGCCGCCAGCCTGGGCCGCAATATCGCCTCCACCAATGCCACGCAGACCCAGCTTGGCTTGAATGCCGGAAACTCGGCAACGGGCAATGCGGCCAGCACGGGGAACATTACGGGGCAGGGCGCCCAGATCATGCAGAGTGGCGCCAGCACGGCGATTCAAGGCAATGCTTCGGCTGGAAATCTTGCGCTCGGTCAGTACAACGCGCAGACCAATGCAACTCAGGCGGCCAACAGCACGTCCAACGCTCTTCTTGGTGGGTTGGGGCAAGTAGCCGGATCATACGCCGGATCAAATGCCGGATCAGCTGCCATCCGGGCGCTGTCCGACAAGAAAATGAAAAAAGATCGCAAACCGGTAAGCGGGAAATTGTCACTCGCTGCCATCAAGAAAACGCCAGTCGAAAGCTGGAAATACAAGAAAGGTTCTGCCGGCGATGATGGCGGCAAGACCCATGTCGGTCCGATGGCTCAATCGGTCCAAAAAACCATGGGAAATGCAACGGCACCAGGCGGCAAGGTGATCGACCTCATCAGCATGAGCGGCCATCAAAGCGCTGCCATCAAGGAACTCGACAAAAGACTGATTCGTCTTGAAGACGCTAAATCGAAAAAGAAAGCCTAGTTGATGCAGTCAAAGACGTAGTTCACGTCGCCTGAAATCCAGCGTGCAAACCGACCATGTTTCGCGCACTCTTCATTCGCCATGGTCTGCGCTGCCTGCATACCCTTGAAGGACTGAACCACTACGGTCCGTGGGCTCGTGCTTATAACTTTGGTTGGCAGACCTCCGCAGGCGGCAAGGCTCATGGAAACAGTAATCGCAGAAACCAGTTTCATGTCGGACTCCATCGTGTGACGTCCACATCTTAAATCACCAGAAATCAGAAAACTGGCCAGGAAATTGGCCACAGGAGCAATCATGGCGAACGCACAAGGACTTGCAGCATTTGTGACCGGGTTTGGTGGGGGGGTTATGGCCACCAGACAGCGCGAAGAGAATAAGGCGCGCCAGGACAAAAAGGACAAGCAGGAACAGGACATTCACGACGCTCGCATGGATGAGATCAACACCCAGAAGCAGCAGCGCATTGCCCTGGCCGACGCCGTGGCGCCGCGTACCGCCCAGGAAGGTACTGTGGTTGACGGCGGCCAGACGCGAGAGTTCTATGCCGACCCAGCCAAGGTAACACCGGAGCTGCAGCAAGACCGCCAGATCGAGGCTGAAATGCGCGCCGAGCAGGCCGGCACCCAGCCGGTCAGTCTGGCCCAGGCCAAGCCCGGCTATGGCGTCAGCGCCGGCAGCAAGGGGCAGATCAGCACAGACCAGCCGGACCTGGCCGGCCTGAACAGCCGTGAAGCCAAGATGCAGCGTGTCGTGGACGCCACCATGGCAACAGACCCCACCAAGGCGCTGACCTTGGAAAGCGCCGCCCAGCGCAACAAGCGCGAAGACATCACCTTCACCCAGCAGCAGAAAGACTATGCCCGCAAGCTGGACCAGGAAGGCGTGTTCGAGGCCGTGCGCAAGTTCCGAACCGGCGACGCCAAGGGTGTGGTGGATGCCTTCAACAAGGGCGGTGACTACAAGGTGGTTGGCCAGCCGGAGGTGACGCGCGAAGACCGTGAACTTCCGGGCATCGGAACCATTCCGACCTACACCGCCAAGGTGAAGCTGCAGGGGCCCGACGGCAACGTGGTGGAGAAGACCTACAACAGCCATGACGTCAGCATGCAGCTCATGCCCTACGAGAAGAACCTTGAACTGCTGCGCAAGGGCACCGATACCGAGAACCGTGGTCTGCTATTGGATGCCAAGGCGGCAGCCCTTGAGGCCAAGGCGGCGGCACAAACTTCCAACGGTGGCGCACTTAACCGTGAAGAGCGGATACGCTACACCAGCCTGTTCACGGATGCCGGCCGCCGGCTGAGCGAGGCTCAGAAGACGCTCAACACACTGATGAAAGGCCCAGGTGGAATGCTGTTCATGACACAGGCGCGCCAGCCAGGGTCAGAACAGGCAAAACAACTGCAGGAACTGCAGGACAGCATCAAGGGCTACCAGGAAGAGCGCACGATGTATCAGGGCCTTCTGTCGGGCTCGCAAACTGGTGGTGGCAAGAAACCACCCAAGGCAGACGCGGCACCGAAACCCGAAGAACCGCAGGCCATGCCGGCCAGCAAGACGGCGTTGAAAAAGGGCGCCGTCTACAACACGGCACGTGGCCCCGCCCGTTGGAATGGCACTGCATTTGAGGCCCAGTAATGGCAAAAGAGACTTTCAGTTTTGAAGAGGCGGCAGCACCTGCAGCACCTGCACCAGCTGCAACCACGAAGCCAGCCACGTTCAGCTTCGAGGAAGCCGCGACGCCACCGGCAAAGCCTGCCGCGGCTGCCACGTTCAGCTTTGAAGAGGCGGCTGGGCAAGGCTCGACTATGGCGCCGGCCGCTGTGCAACCGAAAGCCACGCGCGCTACCGATTCCGAGATTGACCAGCTTGCCACCGCAAGTGCTACACCCGGCAGTGCCGCCGGCCAGATCAATGCAGCGCCTGCGCCTAGTGGAAAGACCAGCGCAATCGGGGAAGAGCTTGGCCAACTGCGAGACGAGTTCTTCACCGGCGTGGACAACACCAGGGCTGCACTGAAGACCGTCAACGTAGCAGCGCAGGCAAACCAACTTCAGCAGGCCCAGAACAAGCTGGCATCCCTGGAAAGCCAAGGCGCAGGCGCAAGCCCCGAAGCTGCCGGGCTGCGCAAAACCATCGAACACTACAGCGCTCGCCTGCCAAAAATTATCAGCGGCATGACAGAAGCGCAGGCCGATGCGCAGCGAGGTTCCCAGATGACAACCCGGCCGGCCGTGGCCGCGCTCAATAGCGCCAAGACCTTCGGAGAAGCCTGGGATGTATTCAAATCCAATCCATACGATGTGATCGCAGGCGTCAGCGCGACATCGTTGCCAACAATGCTTCCGGCACTTGTCACCGGTGCCGTCATGGGCCCGGCTGCTGGCGCAATCACGATGGGCGGCTCCAGTGCCGTGACCGAGGCCGGCAGTTCCCTGGCCGACTTTGCCCGGGAAGCGGGCGTCAATACGACGAACCCGCAGCAGGTTCAGGCCTTCTTCGAGGACCACAAGAACTTGGCTGATGCCATGGCTTATGCCGGCAAGCGCGCCGGCATCATCGGTGCCCTTGATATGGCGTCTGGTGGCGTAGCCAGCAAGACATTGGCACCGGCCGCCCTGAAGAACCAGATCGCCAGGCAGGCGGTTAACCTGCCGGCCCAGATGGCGGTTCAGGCCGGGCTCGGCGCCGGCGGCGAAGCCGGTGGACAACTGGCCACCAAGGGGACCATCGACCAGCCAGGCCAGGTGCTGGCGGAAGCTGCTGGAGAGCTTGCCGGAGCACCGTCTGAGGTTGTCGCATTCTCGAAGGATGCACGATCTGCAATCATGGGAAAGCCTGCCGTCGATCAGCGCGTGCAACGCCTACGTGATGCCGGCGAGAAGGAAGCGGCCGACCTGCTGGAAAAGCGCATCGCCGCCCAGCGCCTGCCAGCCGAGATTGACCGTGAACTGGCAAGCCTGCAACTACCGTCCTCCCAAATGCCTGAATTCCAGGATACCTACCGTGGCCTGCGCACGGTAGGCGTGAAGCCTGCCGAGGCCGCGGCGCGCACGGCCGTTATCACCGACTTCCGAGCAGCCGCCGCACAGGCCGGCATGTCGGACAAGGCCATCGCCGCCGCGCTCGACGCCGGCCAGAAGAAGGGCTTGGCCGATCTCCCAACCTTCCTGCACCGCTTTACGCAGAGCTTGGCCAGCCGTGGCGCCATGCAGGCTGTGGATATCGGTCCCCAGCTGGAGGCCGCGCGTGATGCCGGCCTGGACGCCGCCACACAAAGCCTGTACGGCGACACCCGCCAGACCATGGACGCCGCGCAGGCCCTGGAATCTGGACAAAATCAGGCGCCCGCCGTTGACAACACTGCGCCGAAAGCTATGAATTCTGTAGCGCCAATGGAGTCCGTGCAGGCCGTCGACAACATCGAGCGCATCCTGGGCCAGCAGACGACGCGCCCCGACATCGATCAGGCCGCCCATGCTGCCGCCACCAGCCCGCTGAATGACCTGCCGCAGCCCACCCAGGCCCAGAAGGAAGCCGGCAACTACCAGAAGGGCCACATTAACCTGCACGGTCTCGACATCGCCATCGAGAACCCGCAGGGCAGCGAGCGCCGCGGCATCAGCCCGGACGGTACCGAATGGTCGAGCACTCTGGCCAGCCACTACGGCTACTTCAAGCGCACCAACGGCAACGACGGCGACCACGTCGACACCTTCATCGGACCGAACCCCGACAGCACCAAGGTGTTCGTCGTCGACCAGCTGAACAAGGACGGCAGCTTCGACGAGCACAAGGTCATGCTGGGCTTCGACTCGCTCGAGGAAGCCGACCGTGGCTACCACGCCAACTACGAGCCCGGCTGGACTGGCCGCGGCGCCATCACTGAGGTACCGCTGCCCGCATTCAAGTCCTGGGTGCGCGACGGCAAGAAAAAGGAGCCGATCAGTGCCATCCAATTCAAAACCCAAGAAGCCGGCCAAGGCCAAGGCGCCGCCGGCACCGAAACGACCGCAGCGCCTGACACGACGGCAGACGCTGGAAATGGCGTTGAAGGAGGCGCCGCGCGAGCAGTACAGCCTACTGCAGCTGCTGATTTTCAGCCCGGTGCCGACCAACACCCTGCAGTAGAACTGTCCGGCAAGACGCCGGCCCAGCTCGCTGCCATGGAGCGCGCCGCCAAACGCCTGCGCCTGCCACACACCGGCAGCGGCCCGCTGTCTGCCCATGCCTTCATTGCTGCCGAAGGCGGCCTGTCACGCGCCGCCATGGCAGATACCGGATTCGACGCCAATGTGCGAGTTGGCAACCGCTGGCTGTTCGCTGCCCCGGGCAAGGGCCTGACGCTGGAACAGGCCGCCATGAAGCTGGCGCAGGCCGGCTACCTGCCTGCAGAGAACGAAAGCGATGCCGCCGACTTGATCCGGCGCAGCATGACGCAGCCGCAGTACACCGCCGAAGGCTGGCAAGCCCTGGCAGAAGCCGAAGCCGCCACGCGCTACGAGGACCACCTGGCCGCTCAGCAGGAAGCGGACACCGGTGACGACCCGCTTGCGCCTGAAGGCTTTACCGATGCCGAACTCGAGCAGTCCGGCTACGACGACGCCAGCCCGGAAGTGCAGGCCGAAGTGCGCGCGCTGCTGGCCACCGCCGAGGATCAAGACATTGATGCTGAATTTGTCCTTGAAAATGTGGCCAAAACCACCGAGAATGCAACCCAACAGGCCTACTATGAAGCAGCAAAACGTGCCCTTGAAACCGCCATCGCAGCCCAGCCGGGAAACGAAGGAGATCAGCGCCCGCCTGCTGGCAGCGAAAGCCCAGCGCCTGGCCAAGAAGCCGAAACCGGCCCAGCAGTAACCGCTGCCACTCAACAGACCCCCGCCGATGCGGGGGTTTCTGTTTCTGGCTTCACCGTTGAGCCACGCGCCGACGGCACATTGGCTGTCAAGGGTGACGCCAAGGCCATTCGTGAGGCCCTGAGCGCGATTCCCGCCAAGTTGCTTGTCACCATGAAGGGCGGCATCCTGGTGGGCCGCACGCAGGCCGAGAAAGCCCAGGCTATCCTGCGCGGTGAACAGCCGAAACCAACGGCACGCGAAGCCGCCGAAGCCGGTGAACGCGCCCGCCAAGCCGAGAAGAAGGCCCGGCAGCAGGCAGCACGTGCCGAATCCACGGCGGCCCCGGCCGGCTTGAGCATCGGCATCATGCCCAGCACCGCGGAAGCCGTGACGGTGCGCGACGGCGTGGTGTTCATCGGCGACAACGAAGCCATTGGCTACGAATCCGGCGAGCCGGTGACAGTGGCGGCCGGCGCCAGCGACCAGCAGATCGTGGACGCCCTCAAAGAAGCCGGCGCACTGTCACGCCGGCAGCGCGTGTTTGGACTGGCCAAGGCCGAAGGCGAAGGCCTGACAGCACCGACGCGTGAGGACGTCATCGCCCAGCAAGATCGCGCCGAGACCGCCCCAGCGCGCGACCAGCGCGAACAGGTGCGCAAGGAGAGCGAAGCCGGCGCCGGCCAGTTCAGCCTGACCCAAGAAGACGGCCGCCAGGATACGACTGGCAGCCTGTTCGACCAGCCTGCCGAGTCGATTGCCCCGGTTACCGTCCGGCGGCAAGCGACATCCGAGAAGATCGAAGACCTTGGCGAGAAGATCGGCGGCGCCCGCAAGGACACGGCCACGCCCACGGGCCGCGCACCGCGCAAGACGGCAGAAACCGACAACCGCCCGGCCTGGGCCAGGCGATTCCAGATCAGCCAGATTGTCCGTGCCGGAGGCCAGATCGGCGATATGCGCGACGAGGGCCGCTGGGTCATCCGCGACACCCGTTCCCTGGACTGGAGGAAGCAGCCCAAGCAGGTTGGCCGGGAAACCTTCGCCAGCCGGGAAGCCGCCGAGAAAGCCCTGCCACTGCTTGCCGTGGCCCAGAAACACCGCGTTGTTCCTGCCACCGGACCCAACGGCGCCCAAGCCTGGGAAATCTGGCGCGACATCAGCGACCGCAAGCGCGTCAAGGTGGTCGACCTGCAGTTCGGCAGCCGCGACGACGCCATGCGTTACATGGCAGAGCACGCCACGGAGATCATCGAGGCCAACACCACTTTCGGCGAGGCCGACCTGCCGGTGCCAGAGAACAAGCAGCGCATCGGCGCCGAACGCCGCCAGGGCGATGTGAAAGGCGAGGACTTCCGGACCGCCTTCGGGTTCCGCGGCGTGGAGTTTGGCAACTGGAACAACCAGGACGAACGCCAGCAGCTGATGAACGAGGCCTACGACGGCTTGATGGACCTGGCCGAGGTCATGGGCATCCCGCCCAAGGCGATCAGCCTCAACGGCGACCTGGCGCTGGCATTTGGCGCCCGCGGCCACGGCCTGAGCGGGGCCCGCGCGCACTACGAGCCCGACCGCGCCGTCATGAACCTGACCAAGATGAAGGGGGCCGGAGCCCTGGCCCACGAATGGTTCCACGCCGTTGACCACTACTTTGGCCGTCAGGACGGAAAGGCTCCCGTGACCTGGGTGACGAACAAGGACGGCACGCGCAGTCTCAAGGTGCACAGAGATTTCGAGAGCAATGCCGTCAGCAGCGGTTTCAGCCGCATGAACTCAGGTGTGCGTGAAGAGGTGCGCGCGGCCTACGCCAAGGTCATGACCACCATGGCCCGCAAAGCCGAGCAGTATGTCGAAGACACCGCCAAGACTGAGCGCTTCGTGGCTGCCGTGCGCAACGACGTCGATCAGCAGCTCACCAACATTCGCCGCGACCTGGCAGAGCAGAAGGACGTGCGCTACTACAAGCGCAACAACAAGCCCGCCAGCGCCGAGCAGTTGGCAGAATTCGATGCCATCGCCCAGCGCATCCTAGCTGGCGAGACGCTGGATACTGAATTGCGGTCGGCCACAGGTGCCAAGACCCTGACCGGCATGCGCTGGACCAATGACGCACTGGAGCAGATCGGCGCCATCTACAAGGCCGTGCGGGGCCGCAGCGGCTTCGACGCCGACCAGAACGGTACGCTGGACCGCCTGCGCCAGGAGATGGGCCTGTACAGCGCGCGCCTCAAGATGCTGGCCGAAGCCCAGAACGGCGAGGAGAAGACCAAGAAGGTTCCCACGGACTTCGCCATGGACGCCAAGAGCCTGGACCAGGGCCGCGGCACCGACTACTGGATCACGCCGCACGAGATGGCGGCGCGCGCATTCCAGGGCTACGTTGAGGACAAGATCGGCGAGCGCGGAGGCAAGAGCCCGTTCCTGAACTACGCGCCAGAGAATGCCGGCATCCTGACGCCCTGGGGCGCCAAGCGCCCGTACCCGGCCGGCGAGGAACGCAAGGCCATCAATGCCGCCTTCGACAAGCTGGTGGATGTCATCGAGACCCGGGAGACCGACCAGGGCGTGGCCATGTATGCGCGCGGCGGCGTGCCAGACCTGCTACCCGTGGACGATGACACCGAGGCTCTGGTCCAGGAATACGGCGAGCCCGTGGGCTCAATCCTCGATGCCGAGCGCCGTCATGCCACCGGCGAGCGCATCTTTGCGATGCACGAGCAGGATGAAACCATCTCGGAGATCACGTCGGTTCGACAGCTCAAAGCCTGGGCCCCAGACCAGCTGGTGGCCGTGCACCGTGGTGTGTTCGAGGAGGCCGCTGACCAAACAGAAACGCCCGCCTTCCGCAAGTGGTTCGGCGACAGCAAGGTGGTGGACGACCAGGGCAAGCCGCTGGTGGTGTACCGGGGCGAGCATGGTGGCGATGGACAGCCGCGCACTACGCTGGCGTCCTACACCTTCGTGGATGACGCAAAGGTGGCCAGCACCTACGCCATGTCGCCCAATGACACGCGCAACTTCATGAGCGCGGAGTCGCCGAAAGTCATTCCAGCCTTCCTCTCTATCCAGAAACCTATCATCGAAAACCGCGATGATCCGTTTGTCGAGTTCTCTGACTTGGCGCAGAAATTGGGACGCGATACGGCCATCAAGTTCGCCCGCAAGCATTCCGACTGGATTCAAAACACCAATAACTGGGAGGAAAACTTTGCCGTGGAATACGACTCGGTGGATGCGCTACTAGACGCGAATCCAAGCGCCGTGTCTGAGCTCTACATGGATGCCTACCCATTGCTGGACGACTTCGCTTTTGTCGGTGCCGCGAAAGACGCCGGATTCGACGGCGCAATCCATGTCGGCAACGGTGAGTCGATGGATGCTGTTGAGTACCGTGTTTTCCGCCCCGAGCAGATCAAGAGCGCCATCGGCAACCGAGGCACCTTCGACCACAGCAGCGCCGACATCACCATGGCGCGCGGCATGTCCACCGAAGCCTTCTTGCGCGCCTTTGCACCTCCGGCTTCCATGACAGTAGACCGTGCCAACGAGATCGTGGACAAGATCACCGCCACCTGGGAGAACGGACCTGACTTCAAGGTCGTGGCCACGCCGTCCGAACTTCCGATCAATGCGCCCGCAGACGCCCGCGGCCTGATCCACAACGGTACCGCCTACGTGGTGGCTGCCAACAACCCGAACCGAGACGCCATCGCCCAGACCCTGGCCCATGAAGCCATCGGCCACTACGGACTCTGGAAGATTCTGGGTAAGGACGGCAAGGCCAAGTTCGAGCGCAACCTGCAGATGGCCCTCAAGACCGGTAACAAGCCGTTGGCCAAGATCCGCGACAAGGTGCGCCGCCTCTACGTCGACGACACCGGCAAGTTCAACCTGAGCCCGGCGGAAGAGGCCAACGAGATCGCGGCCTTCGCTGTCGAGGAAGCCGTTGACCCGGTAACCGGCGAGTTCACCACCGGCATGTCCTGGCTCAAGGAGTTCTGGGCCCAGATTGCCGATTTCCTGCGCGGCCTCGGTCTGTCGGTGAAATTCACCAAAGCCGAGTTGCATGGCCTGCTGGTGGCCAGCATGAAGGGCTTGCAGGCCGGCCATCGCCTTGACGGCGGCGCCGAGGTGCTCGTGGCGGCGGCGCGCGACGCATCGCCCGAGGGCAAGGCTTTGCAGGCGCTGAGCGAGAACGACGACCTGTTTGCGCTTCCACGATCTGACAAGACCACGGTGGAAGGCATCGCTGCCGACAATGATCCCGACATCAAGGTCGAGAAATCCAAGTCGATCGCAGAAACGCTGTACACGCTGACCATGCCCGACGGCCGGCATGCCCTGATCTGGGTACGGCCGGCGAACCCATACGGTGAGCGCGCCTACAGCATGGAGTTGAACGACGGCGAGGTCAACAATCTGATGGTAGGTCGGCCAGGTGAAAACCCGGAAGCCGTTGACCCATCCGTCGAGGACGTCTACCTCGATGTCAGCGGTCTCAAGGAAGGCAGTGGCGGCAACGTGGCCTACAACATCGCCGCCACCTTTGCCCATAACACCGACCGCATCTTCATCGGCGACCCAACTGGGCTCAGTGATGCCGCTATGCGCCGGCGCACCGAGCACATGCTGTCTTCCGCCCTGAAGTTCGGCACCACTCGCCACCTGGCACCGCACCCGCGCCAAGTCAGGGGAGACGCCAAAATCGGCGTACCTCCGATGCGCTGGACTTATGGCGACGACATGGGTAATATTCAGGAACTCATCAAGACATCTCTTAAGTCTGCCGAGTATGCTGTTCAAAACCCAATTACCTTTGACCCACAAACTGGAACCTTCCGAGATTCAGCGGGTAGAGTCGTTGATGACAGTGCCATTCAATCGCTTGTCAAATCAGGACGCAGCGATGCGAGCCGTGCTGGGGTCGCAACGTATAAAAGAAGCGCTGTTCTCAGTGCCCTGGTACGCGAAGAAAGCGGCCAAGGCGGCGGCACAGGGGCGGGAGCCGGAATACTGGCTCAGCTTGTGGATGTCGGGCGTCAACACCCTGCATCCACCAAAGGCATCTTCTACGCCAGAGGCCAAGCAGGCACTGGTCCAACCAGCGTAACTCCACCTGCCGGCACGCCGCCGACATCCGGTACCGTTCAGGGTGGCCTGTTCACCCCAACCGTCTGGAATACGCCCGACCCAACCCGGGCCGACCGCATCATCTACGAACTGCAGGACGGTCGCATTGACCTCAAGCGTATCCAGCAGGCCATCGAGAAGTCAGGCCAGCAGATTGCCGAGCAGTGGGATGCACGCCTCGCCGAGACACTGTACCCAGGGCGCGTAGCTTACCGTAGCCATGCTTTCCTGGACAATGACGTCAAGCCGCTGCTCAAGTCCATGGCTGTCAACAAGGTGGACATGGCCGAGTTGTCGGACTATCTGCATGCCCGCGGCGCAGAAGAGCGCAACGCCCAGATTGCCAAGGTGAACCCGAACATGCCCGACGGCGGTGCTGGCAAGAACAGCAAGGGCGTTCTGATGACCACTCAGGCGGCGCGCAACTACCTGGCCGTCATCAGCCCAACACGCAAGATGGTGCTAGACGCCATGGCCAAGCGCGTGGACGCCATCACGGACGGAACACGCAAGCTGCTGGTGGCCGAGGGCCTTGAGAAGCAGGAAACCATCGACGCCTGGGAGAAGGCCTACAAGAACTATGTGCCGATGTTCCGCGACGAGGCCGAAAGCGGCAATCCGCACCCCCAGGGAACCGGTTTTGCCGTCAAGGGCAGCGCCAGCCGGCGCGCGACGGGTAGCACCAAACAGGTCACGAACATGCTGGCCCACGTGCTGATGCAGCGCGAGGCAGTGATCACGCGCGCCGAGAAAAACCGCGTAGCCCTGGCCTTGTATGGCCAGGCGCTGAGCCACCCGAACCCTGATTTCTGGACCACGATCAAGCCCAGCATGAGCAACGCCGAGATCGCTGCTGAACTGCAGGCCATGGGCGTGGACCCGGCCACGGCCACCCTGGGAATGGAGCGCGCGCCTACCATCCGCACCGTAGACGACGCCACGGGCAAGGTAATCGACCGCCCGAACCCCATGTACCGCAACCTGCCCGGTGCCATCCCGCTCAAGGTCAACGGCGAGGACCGTGTTCTGATGCTGAATACCGCCGACGAGCGCGGCCAGCGCCTGGCCGAAAGCCTCAAGAACCTCGACGGCCTGACCAAGCTGGACATCGCCGGCAACATCGTGGGCAAGTCCACGCGCTGGCTGGCGGCCGTGAACACACAGTACAACCCGGCCTTCGGTCTGGTAAACCTGACACGCGACACGTTGGGCGGTGCTATCAATCTTGGCAGCACAGAACTGCGCGGCAACGCGCTCAAGGTGCTGTCCCAGACGCCAGCCGCTATCTTCGGCATTGCCCGCGAGCTGGCCACCGGAAAGCAGACCGGAAAGTGGGGCAAGTTGTACCGCCAGTTCGTGGCCGACGGCGGGCAGACCGGCTGGAAGGAAAACTGGCGCGACCCGCATGAGCGCGCCCGAGCACTGGAGAAGGAACTAAAATCCGATGGCAAGTTAACCCCGGGCAAAGCAGCCCACGCCATCCTGGATCTTCTGGACGGCTTCAACACCACACTGGAGAACGCCGTGCGCCTCAGCGCGTACAGCGCCGGCCTGGACAAAGGACTCAGCCGCGCCGAAGCCGCACGTCTGGGCCGAGAGCTTACTGTCGACTTCAACCGCAAGGGCAGGGCGGGACGTGAGATCGGCCCGCTATACGCCTTCTTCAATGCCAGCGTACAAGGCACAGCGCGCACCATCCAGACGCTCAAGGGGCCGACAGGCGCCAAGGTGATTGCTGGCGGCCTGGGCCTAGGCATCTTGCAGGCGCTGATGCTGGCAGCCGCCGGCTATGACGATGACGAAATCCCGGAATTCGTGAAGGCGCGCGCGCTGATTATTCCGATGCCTGGCGAAGGCAAGCAGTTCATCTCGATCCCGTACCCGCTGGGCTTACACGTCATCCCCAACACCGGTCGTGTGCTGGCCGAGTTGGTGCTGAATGGTGGCAAGGACATCGGCAAGCGAAGCGTGGAGGCCATCGGCGAGATTGCGGCGGGATTCAACCCGCTGGGCGGCGGCAACGTGCTGACGGCCCACGGTGTCCTGACCACGATCGCACCCACGTTGGTGGACCCCATCATTGACCTGGCGGCCAACAAGAACTTCGCCGGCAATCCCATCGAGCGCGAAGCACGTGGCGAAGCCGACAACCGCCCCGGCGCGGCGCGCGCCAAGGAAAGCACGCAGCGCAGCACTACCGGGCAGGTCTACATCGGCATCAGCGAGGCCATCAACCGCATGACCGGAGGCAGCCAATACGAGGCTGGTTCCGCGAGCCCGACACCGGAACGCATCCGCTACCTCGCCCAGACCGCGGGCGGCGGCGTACTGCGCGAGTTGGAGAAGGGCATCAACGCCGGCACGGCGGCGGCACGCGGCGACAAGGTGAAGAGCAGCCAGATCCCGGTGATCGGCCGGTTCTACGGAGAGGTCGATGCCGACCAGGTGCAGGCCAGCCGGTACTTCGAGAACAAGGGGCGGATCAAGAAGGCCGAGAGTAGTTTCAAGGCCATGGAGAAAGCCGGGGACGCCGCGGCCCTGGAGAAGTTCGTCAAGGACCACCCCGAGGTCTTGATGGCCGACAACATCAACGAGATGCAGAAAGCGATTTCCGAACTCAACCGCCTGGCGGTGACCGTGATCAACGACCCAAAGACGATGACCGAGATCGACGCCGCACGAGCCGAGCTGATGAAGGGCGCCAATGGCGTGGTCAAGGAAATGGAGACGATGAGCGACAAGCAGCAGGGGCGCAGCCCATCGCTGGGTGAAAGGTTGCGCGCCAGGGCAACCGCGCCGGCGAACTAGGGCGCAGTGTCGGCTTGGCCGCGATCTGGCCCATCCCTGTCGATGGTCAACTCGGGTGGATGCGGGCACGCCAGCGATGCCGTTTTGAATTCGTTATCCCGCCATATGTAGCACTGCTGGTTTCTGACTGTGAGGCCGCCGAAGCCGCTGACAGGTGCGTCGATGACCTTGAACTCACCACCGGCCACCTTGTACGAACGCTGAGTCGGCCCGCTATTCAACTTGGCATCGATATCGGCTATTCGTTGCTGTCGTGGTTTTATGGGTTTATCGATCGCCGAGTTGTTGCAGCCGGCGAGGATGAAAGAGAGTGCCAAGGCAAGGCGTAGAACCATGCCAGCACTATAGTCGCGCGCCGCCGAAATTAAAAGGCCAGTATCATGGCCAGGTCACCAAATCAGACTTCCCCCGGCCTCACGGCTGGGGGATTTATTGCATTGGTATTCGTGGAAATATGGAGACCTGAAGCCAGTAGGCATGCGGGTCGAAAATCTCGTTTTATTTCCACGGATTCATGTAAAATTGGCGTGGATGCTGGATTGTCGCAATGGATTGTGATTCCTGTCGTCGTGGGTTCGAGTCCCATCAGCCACCCCAGATAAAAAAATGCCCGCATCTGCGGGCATTTTTGTTTTGCACGCGCGGTGCAGCCTAGTTCACCAGCACCAGCTTGCCCTTCACGCCACGCGAGCCCATGTGGGCATAGGCAGCCTTGAGCTCGGCCATGGGCAGGGTACGGTCGATCACCGGCTTGATCTTGCCTTGCGCATACCACTGGGCCAGCGTCATCATCATCGCGCCATTCCCTTTGGGTTCGCGCTTGGCGAAATCACCCCAGAAAACGCCGACCAGCGAGGCCCCCTTGAGCAGCGGCAGATTCAACGGCAAAGAAGGAATGGGTCCGGCGGCAAACCCGACCACCAGGTAGCGGCCGCGCCAGGCGATCGAGCGGAAGGCTGGCTCGGCCAGGTCGCCGCCCACCGGGTCATAGATGACGTCCGGCCCTTTGCTGTCGGTAAGCACCTTGACTGATTCGCGCAAATTTTCCTTGGTGTAGTTGATGGTGGCATCGGCACCGATCGACTGGCACAGCGCGCATTTGTCATCGGTCGATGCGGCAGCAATCACGCGCGCACCGGCCGCCTTGGCGATCTGGATGGCGGCGGTGCCCACGCCGCCGGCAGCGCCCAGCACCAGCACCGTCTCATCGGCCTTGAGCTGGCCGCGATCGAGCAGCGCATGGTAGGACGTGGCGTAGGTCATGATGAAGGCCGCCGCATCGACAAACGGAAAGCCTGCGGGCAGCGGCAGGCACAGCGCGGCCGGCGCCAGGGTGTGCGTGCCGAAGCCGCCGGTGCCGGACAGGCAGGCCACGGGCTGGCCCACCTGCAGATGCGTGACGCCGGAGCCGACCGCCTGGACAATGCCGGCGTATTCGGAGCCTGGTACAAAGGGCAGGGGCGGCTTGATCTGGTACTTGTTCTGCACGATCAGCAGGTCGGGGAAGTTCAGGCTTGCGGCCTTGATCTCCACCAGCACCTGCCCGGCCTCGGGTTGCGGTGTCGGCAGTTCCTTCCAGTTCAGCGCGTCCACCCCGGTGGGGTCCTCGCAAAGCCATGCGTGCATTGATCGTCTCCTGCAGTGTTGTTGTCGGGTCGGTCGCGCATGATAAGGCGCGCTTTCGGACGGGCAATGTCTCTCGTGTGACGCCGCGCACGCCGGCTGTGCCAGCCACCTACAATCGGCAGCACTACGCTGTAAACATGAAGATCCTGATTTCCAACGACGATGGCTACCAGGCCCCCGGCATTGTCGCCCTGTACGAGGCGCTCAATGACGTGGCCGAGGTCGAGGTGGTCGCTCCTGAACACAACAACAGCGCCAAGTCCAATGCACTGACGCTGCACTCGCCGCTGTACGTGCAGCGCGCGGCCAACGGCTTTCGCTATGTCAACGGTACGCCGGCTGACTGCGTGCACATCGCACTCACCGGTCTGTTGGGCTACCGCCCTGATCTGGTGGTCTCCGGCATCAACAACGGCGCCAACATGGGCGACGACACCATCTATTCCGGCACCGTGGGTGCGGCCATGGAAGGCTATCTGTTCGGCATTCCGGCCATTGCCTTCTCGCAGACCGAGAAAGGTTGGCGCCACCTCGATGCGGCGGCGGCCAGGGCGCGCGAACTGGTGCTGCAGATGGCGCAGCACCAGCTGGTGGCTGCCCAGCCCTGGCTGCTCAATGTCAACATTCCCTGTCTGCCGCTGGAGAGTCTCAAGCCGATGAAAGTGTGCCGCCTGGGGCGCCGCCATGCGGCCGAGCAGGTCATTACCCAGACCAGCCCGCGCGGTGAGACCATGTACTGGATCGGCGGCGCTGGCCCGGCCAAGGACGAAGGCGAGGGCACGGACTTCCATGCCACGGCATTGGGTCATGTGTCGGTCACGCCGCTCAAGGTGGACCTGAGCGATCATGCCAATCTGGGCTACTGGGCGCAGTCCATGAGCCGCCTGGCGGCCCATCCGGGCAAGGTGGGTACATGACTTCCAAGCCGCGTCCCTCCTTTCCTGCACGCCTGGAGCGCCCGCCCGGGCCGGCTCCGGTACGACAGGCGGCCGTGCCACTTGGTCCGACCTCCAAGCCCGCCGCCGCAGCGCGCAAGCCGGTCGTCCGCCAGCCCCCGCATGGGCTGGGGCTGGACTCCCATGCCGTGCGCCTGGCCATGGTCAACAAACTGGCGGCGCAGGGCGTTTCCGATGCCCGCGTGCTGTCCGCCATGGGGACCATCGAGCGCCATCGATTCGTTGACAGCGCGCTGGTGAACCAGGCTTACGAAGACACCAGCCTGCCGATCGGCCTGGGGCAGACCATCTCCAAGCCGGGCGTGGTGTCACGCATGGCCGAGTTGCTGCTCAATGGCCGGCCGGACAAACTGGGCCGTGTGCTGGAGATCGGCACCGGCTGCGGCTACCAGGCCGCCGTGCTGAGCCTGCTGGCCAGCGAGGTCTACAGCATCGAACGACTGCGCGGCCTGCATGACAAGGCGCGCGAGAACCTGCGTCCCTTGCGCCTGCCCAATGTGCACCTGCTGTTTGGCGACGGCATGGCCGGCTTTGCCAAGGGCGCACCCTATGCCGCCATCATTGCGGCGGCCGGCGGCGAGGCCGTGCCGCAGGCCTGGGTCGATCAGCTGGCCATGGGCGGGCGTCTGGTAGCACCGGTGGCATCCGGCACGGGCAGACAACAGGCCTTGATGGTGATCGACAAGACGCCGCAGGGGCTGCGCCAGACGGTGCTTGAGGCCGTTCACTTTGTCCCCCTAAAATCAGGTATCGCTTGAAGGGAGCATCTATGTCGGGTTTGCGGGAACGCTTTGTTGTTTGGGGACTGGTCGCGGGCGCCAGCCTGCTGGTGGCCGGCTGCGGTTCCAGCAGTCTCAACCGCGCGCCGGTGGAAGACCGCCGCAGCGCCACGTCCAGGACGGCGATGGACCCGAACACGCAGGCGGTCAAGCAGCCGCCCGGCTTCGAGAATGCCGGCAAGCCCGGTTACTACACCGTCAAGCCGGGCGACACGCTGTTCCGTGTCGGCCTGGAAACCGGTCAGAGCTGGAAGGACATCCGGCGCTGGAACAATCTGGACAACCCCAACCAGATCGAGGTGGGGCAGGTGCTACGCGTGATGCCGCCGACAGCCAGCGCCCCTGCCACGCAGAGTGCGGTGGTGACGCGTCCCATCACCAGCTCCACCGCGACCGCCAGCAGCGTGCCGCCGCCCGGACAAGCCGCCGCCAAGCCGGCATCGTCTGCTCAGCCAGAGGCCGCCGCCAATGGCGAAGACCAGGTGGCCTGGAACTGGCCGGTCAATGGCGGTTCGGTACTGGCCGGTTTCGATGAGGTCAAGAACAAGGGGTTGGACATCAGCGGTGCAGCGGGTGACCCGGTGTTTGCTGCTGCCGATGGCCGCGTGGTCTATGCCGGTGCCGGCCTGCGCGGCTACGGCAACCTGATCATCCTCAAGCACAACAACACCTATCTCACCGCCTATGCGCACAACCAGGCCTTGCTGGTCAAGGAAGACCAGTCGGTGCGCAAGGGGCAGAAGATCGCCGAGATGGGCAACAGCGATGCCGACCGGGTGAAGCTGCACTTCGAAGTGCGACGCCAGGGCAAACCGGTCGATCCGGCCAAATACCTGCCGGCCAGGTAGTCCGGCCAGAGCCGAGCCTTGAGGAACAGCCATGAAAAAACGCTCCCTCCAAGGCCAAGGTCCAGCAGTGCGCCCGGCAGCCACAGATGATGAGCCAAAAGGCGCCTATCCCCTGGATGGGAATTTCTCGGTTGCTCCTGATTTGATAGCGAATGAAGTGCCGCCCACCGGTCGGTCCGGCATGGAACCGGCGGGGGAACCCGGCGATGCACTATCGGCCTACCTGCGCAATGTGCGCCGTACCGAGCTGTTCACGCCTGAGCAGGAGTACAGGACAGCGGTGCTTGCCCGGGCCGGTGACTTTGCCGCACGGCAGAGCATGATCGAGCACAACCTGCGTCTGGTGGTGAGCATCGCCAAGTTTTATCTGGGGCGCGGTGTGCCGCTGTCGGACCTGATCGAGGAGGGCAACCTGGGCTTGATGCACGCCATCGACAAGTTCGAGCCCGAGCGCGGCTTCCGCTTTTCCACCTATGCGACTTGGTGGATCCGCCAGTCGGTCGAGCGCGCGCTGATGCTGCAGGGCCGGGTGATCCGTCTGCCGGTCAACGTGGTACGCGAGCTGCAGCAGGTGCTGCGGGCGCGCCGTGCGCTGGAAAACGACCCGGCCTTCAATGCAGCCCGGCCTGACGGCGTGCGCGTGGAGGACGTGGCCCATTTCCTGGGACGCGAGGTCAACGAAGTGGCTGAGTTGCTGGCTTTGGCTGAAACGCCGAAGTCACTTGATGCCACGATGGAGCGCTCGGAGAGCGAGCAGACGCTGGGCGAGACGGTGGTGGACGAATTGGCGCTGGATCCGAGCGGCGCGACGCAGGCCCACGAAGTGGAGCGCTTGCTGGAGGAGTGGTTGCACAGCCTGTCGGTGCGCGAGCAGGAAGTGCTCGAAGGCCGGTTCGGCCTGCACGACCGTGAGCCGGAAACCTTGGATGTGCTCAGCCACCGCCTGGGCCTGACGCGTGAACGGGTGCGCCAGGTCCAGAACGAGGCCCTGCTCAAGCTCAAGCGCTACCTGGCGCGGCGCGGTATCACGCGCGAAGCGCTGCTCTGAACCGGAGGTTGAGGCAGCTGACGTGGTTGCCTTACCAACTACGCATCCACATGTGAAGCAAGGTCGAGGACTGTCGCTGAACCCTCCCCTTCGGGGGAGGGCAGGGAGGGGGCTCCTGAAACAGCCGCAAGGCCAACTCATGGCCGGACTGGTACAGTCCGGCCATGAGTTGGCCTGTTCTCGTCTTCGACATCGAAACCATCCCCGACATCACGGGCCTGCGCGCCTTGCGCGGGGCATCACCCGACACCACGGACGAACAGGTCCATGCAGCCTGGTTGGCGGAGCGCAAAGAGCACGGTCAGAGCGACTTCATGCCGCTGCATCTGCAGCGTGTGCTGGTGATCAGCTGTGTCTTTCGCAATGCCGAAGGGCTTCGCATTCACTCTTTCGTCGACCGCGACGGGCACAGCGAAGGCAAGACCATCCAGACCTTTTTCAACACCCTGGAGAAGCACGTGCCGCAGCTGGTGAGCTGGAACGGTGGTGGTTTCGATCTGCCGGTGCTGCACTACCGCGGGCTGCAGCATGGTGTGGTCGCCGACAAGTACTGGGACCTGGGTGACGATGACCGCGACTTCAAGTGGAACAACTACATCAGTCGCTACCACATGCGGCATCTGGACCTGATGGACCTGCTGGCCATGTACCAGCCCAAGAACAATGCCCCGCTGGACGCCATGGCCAAGTTGTGCGGTTTCCCGGGCAAGCTGGGCATGGACGGCTCAGCCGTCTACCCGGCGTATCTGGATGGCAAGCTCGAAGACATCAGGTGCTACTGCGAGACCGATGTCATGAACACCTACCTGCTGTACTGCCGCTTTCAGAGAATGCGCGGCGGTTTTCTGGAGAAGGAATACGAGCAGGAGATGGCCCTGGTCAAAGAAACATTGGGCCATCTGGCTACGACGCAAGCGCATTGGCAGGAGTACCTGGCCGCCTGGGGCTAGCGCCGAAGACGGTGCATCCTTGTCGTGAGGTGAGGGGCGCGTTGCGGTCCGAAAAGGACCACAGGAGGCCACGGCCTCCTGTGGTGGAACAAGTCTGACCCGTTGTCAGCGCTTGCGACTGGGTCTGGACGACATCTTCGATTCCGCGGCTGTCATGCCTCGCTTTGATCCGTGCCGGAGAGAACGGCAATCTCGTCGACGGAGAGGACGTTCTGGACATTGAGAATGATGACAAACTTGCCTGCCACCTTGCCCATGCCACTGATGAAGTCGGTACGGATGTTGGCGCCAAAGGAGGGCGGCGGTTCGATTTCCTGGGATGGAATTTCGAGCACGGCATTGACCGCATCGACCATGACTCCCACATCCTGGGTTTCCTGATTGGTCGTGATCTCGATGATGACAATGCAGGTGCGCCGGGTGATCTTGGTCGCCTGCTTGCCGAAGCGGGCGCTGAGATCGACCACCGGCACGACGGCCCCGCGCAGGTTGATGACGCCGCGGATGAAAGAGGGCATGCGTGGCACCTCGGTGAGGGTGCCGTATTCGATGATCTCCTTGATGGCGAGAATGCCGATGGCATAGGCTTCCCCGCCGAGCATGAAGGTCAGGTACTGCTGCTGGTCCGGTGGAACCGCCGAGCCTGTTGTCGCCGGCGGCTTGCCGCCGGCTTGCACGATTGCACTCATGGCCGCCTCCCTTTAGAACTTGACAAAGTTTGCTTCGCGGGGCGCAGCGTTTGACTGAGACTGAAGTTGGGGGATGGATTTCTGCTTGGGTTCAGGCTTGCGCACGGCGACGGACTTCGCGCCCGTCGTCTCGGTGGCATCGACCTTGAAGAAGGCCATGAGTTCCTGCAGCTGCATGGCCTGGCCGCTCATCTCTTCGGCGGTCGCCGCCAGCTCTTCGGATGAACTGGCGTTTTGCTGCATGATCTGGTTGAGCTGCTCCATCGCCGTGTTGATCTGGCTTACGCCGCTGGATTGCTCGGCCGAAGCGGCGGCAATCTCCTGCACCAGGTCGGAAGTCTTGCTGATGGAGGGCACCATTTCGTCGAGCAGCTTGCCGGCGGTTTCGGCCTTGTCCACGCTGCCGCTGGCGAGTTCACCGATTTCCTGTGCTGCCACTTGGCTACGCTCGGCCAGCTTGCGGACCTCGGCAGCGACGACGGCAAAGCCCTTGCCGTGCTCGCCGGCGCGGGCCGCCTCGATGGCAGCATTGAGCGCCAGCAGATTGGTCTGGTAGGCGATGTCGTCGATGATGCCGATCTTGCCGGCGATGCTCTTCATGGCCGCGACGGTTTCCTCGACGGCCTGGCCACCTTCGACGGCCTGCTTGGCAGACTGCGTTGCCATGCCATCGGTCACCTTGGCGTTATCGGTGTTCTGATTCACAGAAGCGCTCATCTGCTCGATCGAGGCACTGGTCTCTTCCACACTGGCAGCCTGTTCGGTGGTCGCCTGCGAGATCGATTGCGCGGTGGCGGAGACTTCTTCCGATGCGCTGGACAGGGCGTCGGCCGAGCCGCGCACGTCGCCGATGATCTGCGAGAGCTTGGTCACCATGTTCTGCATGGCCTGGAGCAACTGACCGGTCTCGTCCTTGGATGTCACCTCGATCTTGGCCGTCATGTCGCCAGCAGCCAGTTTGTCAGCCACGTCCACGGCTTCGCCCAGCGGCTTGGTGATGCTGCGGGTCACCCAGAAGGCGATGGACAGGCCCAGAAACACGGCCGCCGCGGCGAGGGCCAGCATCAAGGTGCGCGCTTCCTGGTACTGTTCCGCGGCCATCTTGCCGGCCTGGTCCATGAGGTCGCCCTGGAACTTGATCAGGGCATTGACGCGCCGGCGGTATTCGACGGCGACTTTGGCGAAATCCTCGGCGACAAAGGCGCGCGCCTCATCGACCTTGTTTTCTTCCACCAGCTTGAAAACCTGGTTCTGGGCGGCGATGAAGCGTTCGCGCGAGTCCAGGATCTGCTGCATCATTTCAATGCCCTTGGGCTGGTTCAGTGTCGGCTTGAGGGTTTCCCATGCCTTGCCAATGGCTGCGCGGCCTGCGAGCACCCGATCCTTGGAGACCTGACGGGCCTCCGGATTCTTTGCCAGCACGAGGTCGCGGGCCCCGATGCCGATGTCGTTGACCCCGGCCAGTCCCTGCTGCAGCAGGCCGACCTTCGTCCATTTGTCGTTGACGATGTCCTCGACGGCATGGTTGACCGTTCCCAGCCGGGTGATGCCGATGAAGGCCACCACGGACAGCAGCACCAGTACCAGGCAGAAGCCCAGTCCCAATCGCATTCCAATTCGCATATTTTTAAACATGATTGCTCCTCGTTAATCCATTAAATCTGTTGATTGCCCGTTTACGCCTGCAGCAGGCTGGTGTTGCCCATCTGCTTGTCTTCATTGCCCATGACCTGCTTCATCAAACCCGGTACATCAAGAATCAGGGCGACTTCGCCGTTGCCCAGGATGGTGAAGCCGCCGATACCCTGAATCCGCTGGAATACCTTGCCCAGCGGCTTGATGACGGTCTGGAATTCGCCCATCAGCTTGTCAACCACCAGGCCCACCTTCTGGTCGCCGTAACGGACAACGACCACGTTTTCACGGCGCACGGTGTCGCCTTCCACTTCGAAGTGTTCGCGTAGCCGGCAGTAGGGCAGGACCTCGCCGCGCAGGTTGATGTAATGCTTGTCGCTGTTGTCCTGGTTTGATGTGCCCAGTTCGATGCACTCGACCACCATGTCCAGCGGAATGACATAGGCAGCGTCGCCGACGCCGACCAGGAAGCCATCGATGATGGCCAGCGTCAGGGGCAGGCGGATGCGCACCGTACTGCCCTGGCCTTCGACACTGTCCAGATCCACGGTGCCGCGCAGGGCGGTGATGTTGCGGCGAACCACGTCCATGCCGACGCCGCGCCCGGAAAGGTTGCTGATCGCATCGGCGGTGGAGAAGCCCGGCTCGAAGATGAGGTTGTAGATCTCCTTGTCGCTCAAGGCGACGCCTTCTTCGACCAGGCCGCGTTCGGCGGCTTTGCGGAGGATTTTTTCCTTGTTCAGGCCGCCGCCGTCATCGGAGACCTCGATCACGATGCTGCCGGCATCGTGATAGGCATTGAGGTGCAGGGTGCCCTTGGCCGGCTTGCCACGGGCCAGGCGGACGTCGACAGCTTCGATGCCATGGTCCATCGAGTTGCGCACGAGGTGGGTGAGCGGATCGCCGATTTTCTCGACCACCGTCTTGTCCAGCTCGGTTTCGGCACCGCTGATGACGAGGTCGATGTCCTTGCCCAGTTCCTTGCTGACATCCCGTACCACGCGCTGGAAGCGGCTGAATGTCGCGCCGATCTGCACCATGCGCAGGTTCAGTGCGTTGTCCCGTACTTCCTCCACCAGCCGCGACATGGTGGTCATGGACTCCAGCAGCTCGGCGTCACCGGCACGCCGGGCGATCAGGCTGACACCCGCGCCGGCAATGATGAGTTCGCCCACCAGGTTGATCAGCTGATCCAGCTTGTCGGCATCGACCCGGATCAACCGAGCCTCATTGCTCTTCTGCTCCTTGATCTGCTTCTGTTTTTCCAGCGCGGCCTCCATCACCGTGGGCTGGACCATGTGTGCATCCAGCAGCACTTCACCGATGGGGCGGGGCGGCTCCTTGGTCGAGGCGGCTTCCTGCTGCAGGCGCAAGGCGTTTGCCAGTTCGGCTTCCGTGAGCGTGCCGCAGCGAATCAGGATTTCCCCGACCCGCATGTCTGTCATGGGCAGGTCGGCAATGACATGGAGGTACTCGTCGATCTTGCTGCGCGGTGGCAGGATGCGGATGACGCTGTCTTCGCGCACGAACTCGAACACGTTCTCGATGTCGGACTTGCTGGCATTGCTCTTGAAGCTGATTTCGAAGCCGAGATAGCAGCTCTCGGGGTCCATCTCGCCGGCTGACGGGATCTGATTGAGCAGAGTGAAGACCTGCTCAATGTCACCCATGGTGGACAGGTAGCGGATGAAAGACAGCGGGTCCATGCCGTTCCTGAGAACATCCCGGCCGAAGCGAAGCGAGATATGCCAGAGATCGGTTTCGACTTCGCCGCCGCCCTTGGCGGTATGCGGCAACTCGTATTCCGCCGGTACCTTTCCCTCTTTGTCGCCTTCCGCTGCTTCGATGCCGAGCCATGCGTTGAGACGGTTGATCAGCTCGACGCCTTGCTGGCGCAGCATCGGCGAAAGCTCGGAGCCGCTGGCAACGGCATCCACCAGCGCACGGATATGGTCGCCACTGGCCAGCAGAGCGGCTGCCATATCGGCATTGACGCGCAACTCGCCGTTGCGCACCTTGTCCAGCACACTCTCGGCGACGTGGGTGAAGGAGACGATGTCGTCGAGCCCGAAGAGGCCGGCCGAGCCCTTGATGGTGTGCGCAACGCGAAAAATGGCGTTGATGGTATCGGCATCATCCGGTGACTGCTCAATGCGCAGCAACGCGTCTTCCATGCTGTCGAGCAGTTCCCGGCTTTCTACGAAGAAAGTCTGCAGTGCGTCATCAAGATTCATGCTGTCACTCCTGCGAAATAATGAGGACGGGGTCGCCGAAGAAACCTTCGAGCTTGCACAGGTCAAAGATCCCGAGCACGGCAGGGCTGTGGTTGGAAATCCTGAGATGCTTGTTCTGAGCCTTGGCTTCCTGCTTGATCATGACCAGCAGCTGCAGGCCCGCGGAATCGATTTCGCTGACGCCAGCCAGGTCGATCTCCAGATCTGCGCACTGGCCGAGGGGGGCCAGCAGCTGGTCCTTCAGTTCAAGGGCGGTGTAGATCGTCATCTCCCCCTCGATCGCGAAGCGACAGGGTTCGCTGGCTTTTTGTGTCATCGTGACGCTCATGGTTCTCTCTCTGAGGACTTGGATGCCGTTCAGGGCAGGATCAGCTTGGACACGGCGCCCAGCATCTGCGCCGGCTGGAACGGTTTGACGACCCAGGCCTTGGCGCCTGCGGCCTGGCCGGCCTGTTTCTTGGCTTCGCCGGCTTCGGTCGTCAACATGATGATGGGGGTGAACTTGTAGGCCGGCAGCTTCTTGGCTTCGGCGACGAAGGTGAGGCCATCCATATTGGGCATGTTGACGTCACTGATGATGAGGTGAATCTTCTGACCATTGAGTTTGGTCAGTGCATCCTTGCCATCACAGGCTTCAATCACGCCGTAGCCCGCGCTTTTGAGTGCAATGCTGACCACCTGGCGCAGGGAGGCGGAATCATCGACGATCAGAATGGTTTTTGACATGTTTGTCTCCTAGAAAAAAGTAATTTCTGACGAATTGGCTTGTGCGGATGCGGCAGGCGGTTCGCCGCCATGCACGGCATGCTGTTCGGGCATGGTGTAGGTACTGGTCAGTTCATCGAGCCAGGCTTTCGCGTCCAGTGGCTGCGGCATGCCACCCTGGGCGAGCTGCTGTCCGGAGACGTCCAGCGTCTGGTTCAGCTTGTCCAGATTGTTGCGAACGTGACTCAGCACCTGGCTGATCCGGTCCTGGAATTGCAGTGCCACCAGGACATCGGATATCTCGGCCTGGATGAGCTGGCTTTCCCGCCGCATCACTTCGGTGGACTCGTTCAATCCGTTGGCTGTGTCATGGAACTGGCTCAGGACTGTTTCGATGGTCTTCTCGGATGCGGCTGTCATGGCTTCATCCTGTTTGGCATGGTGCTGTGATACCCGCAGCGTGTGAGCGATGGCGTTGTTGACTGTTTCAACCGTTTCGGTGATCTTCTTGCCGGTTTCGGCAGACAGTTGCGACAGCTTGCGCACCTCGCTGGCGACCACGGCAAAACCGCGGCCGACCTCGCCGGCGCGCGCGGCTTCGATCGCCGCATTGATGGCCAGCAGATTGGTCTGGTGGGCGATGCTGCCCACGTTTCCCGCCATTTCCTTGAGCTCCTCGGTGAAGCGGGACAGCGCATGGACTTCCTGCAGCAGGGATTCTTTTTCCTTGAGAGTGGAGCGCAATGAACTGATGATGGCATTGAGCTTGCTACCGCTGGCATTCAGAACGCCGACGACGGATGGGTCGGCGCCGGTCTCCCCGCTGTTGGAGGACTGGGTGGATGAGACGGCCGTCTCCAGTCGTTGGGAAAGGCCGCCGAAACGCATGGACAGGTCATTGATGGCGTTTTCCGTTTGCGAGCGTGCGATTTCGACCTGTGCCGACCAGACCGGCAGGACACTGCGACACAACGGGTCGAGGCCATCGATGCACTGGGCGCGAACGACGGCTTCGATGCGCGTTTGTCGGGTTTTGCATTGGTGGATGGCCCACCAGGCGGTGCCTGCGCTCAGCAGCGCCACGATGAGGATGGTCGTCGGCAAGGAAAGAGAAAGCAGCGGCAGCACGATGGCGGCAAGGCCCATGATCAGCGGCGGGATGGCGCTCCACAGGTAGGCAGTACGGGGGGGCGTTGTCTTGTTGTCGTCCATTTGTCTGGTTGTCATGTGATTGCTGGATGTCGTCAGGCGCGTTTGCTGGCGCCGTAGATGGAAGATTGAATGCTGTTGACGATCTCCTGGTGGATGTCGCCAAGCGGCAATACCCGATCTACCGCGCCGAGCTTCACGGCTTCCTTGGGCATGCCGTAGACCACGCAGCTGGCTTCGTCCTGCGCCAGGGTCCGTGCGCCCATGTCGTGCATTTCCTTGAGCCCATGCGCACCGTCGTCGCCCATGCCGGTCATGATGATGCCCAAGGCGTTCTTGCCGGCACATTTGGCGACCGAGCGGAACAGGACATCGACCGAAGGACGGTGGCGGCTCACCAGCGGCCCGTCCACGATGTCAACGTGGTACTGGGCGCCGCTGCGCTTGAGCAGCATGTGGCGCCCACCGGGCGCGATCAGGGCCAGGCCGGGTATGACCCGGTCGCCACTCTTGGCCTCGCGTATCTCGAGTTTGCAGAGACCGTTGAGCCGGTTGGCAAAAGCTTCGGTGAATTTTTCGGGCATGTGCTGGACGATGACGATGCCCGGGCATACGCGCGGCAGTGACTTCAGCACCATTTCCAGCGCCTGCGTACCGCCGGTGGAGGTGCCGATGGCGACGACGCGCTCAGTCGTTTCGGCCATGGCCTGGGAGGAGGCCGGCAAGATGGCGTCAGCGGAAAGCTTCGGGGGGACAGGGGTGGTGCTGGCGGCGGGCACCAGGCGGCGCACGTTGGCCTGTGCAGCGGCTTTGACGGCGCTGATCAAGTCGTTCGCTGCTTCCTCCACGAAACGCTTGAGTCCCATCTTGGGTTTGAGGACGATGCTGGTGGCGCCAGCCGCCAGCGCCTGCATGGTGGTTTCTGCACCTTTCTCGGTCAACGTGGAGCAGATCACCACCGGGGTCGGCCGCTCGGCCATGATTTTCTTCAGGAAGGTGATGCCATCCATGCGCGGCATCTCCACGTCCAGAACGATGACGTCCGGCCACTGGGTTTGCATCCGCTGCATGGCGAACAGCGGATCGGTGACGGCACCAATGACTTCAATATTGGGGGCTTGCGACAGGACCGAGCCCAGCACCTGGCGCATCACCGCAGAGTCATCAACGATCAATACTTTTATGCGGCCAGACATTGTTCGCGGATTTCACAGTGGGCACAATTGACGTGGCTGACCGGTTGATGCTTCATCCAGACATCACCACTCCAGACATTGAAGATCAGGTTGCGATGACCGTCACCGAGGATGTGTTCGGCCTGGACGGTCAGACCATGCTTTTTCATGAGTTGGCGGCCGATCTCGACATTTTTGGTTCCCACATGCGAGCGTCCTGTCTTGGGCGAGCAAGGAAACATGTTGCCGCCGCCGAAGAGCTTGAATTGATAGTCTTTGGCGCGTGTCCCGGCCTGCCGGATTTCGGCCAACATCAGCTCCAGCGCCTCGTCGGCAAATTTTCCGTTCAGCGCCTGAGTCCCGGGCCTCTGGCGCATCGGCAGCATGTAGTGGCACATGCCACCCAACTGCAACTCCGGATGCCACATGGTCATGGCCACGCACGAGCCCAGCACCGTCCGGATGCGGGTATTCCGGTCCCCAAAATAGACCTCCCCCTGCTGCAGGAAGACTTCGAGGATGTGCTCGGGCTCTTGCATCAGTTGACCTTACGGTACGTGGCGGGACTCACCGTCTGGAATGCGTCCGTCAGTCCATTGAGGTTCTCGGAATGTCCGATGAGGAAATAGCCGCCAGGGCGCAACAGCGGCATGAGCCGTGCTACCACCTCGCGCTTGGTGTCCTGGTCAAAATAAATCATGACGTTGCGCAGAAAGATCACATCGAATGGATCCATCCGTGGGGGCGCTTCCATCAAGTTGTGCGGCATGAAGCGCACGCGATCGCGCAGGAATTTTTCGATCAGGATCGTGCCGTCATGTTCCCCTATGCCCTTGAGGCAGTAGCGGTTCAGATAGGGCTTGGGAATTTCCGGGAGGCGTGCCATGGGGAAAAGACCGCTGCGGGCTTTCTCCAGAATCCGGGTGCTGATGTCCGAGGCCACGATCTCCCAGGGCTCTGCGCCCAGCAGCTCATCCAGCACCATGGCGATGCTGTAGGGTTCCTCCCCGCTGGAACAGGCGGCACTCCAGATCCGCATTCCGCGGCCGGCTTGTCGCGCCGGAATGATGTGCTTGCGCAAGAAGTCGAAATGCTTGGGCTCCCGGAAGAAGTGGGTTTCATTGGTGGTCAGGGCGTCGACCGCCACCTGCAGTTCATCCTGGCCTTGGCTGGATGTGATCAGACGAAAGTAGTCCTGGTAGCTCGCCAGGCGATGGTGTTGCAGACGTTTGGTCAGGCGACTGATGATCAGCGGCTTCTTTGCCGGGGACATGCTGATGCCGGCAATGCGATAAATCAGGTCGCTGAATTGCGCAAACTCACGATCGCTGAGCACGGGCGTACCTGCGGCCGTGCTCCTCACGGGGTTTCCAACTCTGGTAGGCGTAGCTTGACTCATTTCATTTGATGCTAGTTGAAGGTTTCAACGGTTTTCAGAACAAATAACGGATGCCGGCGGTGCTTTTTGAGTGTTAACAATCCATCCTTTTGCGAGGGTTGTGCCTTGCTTGCCACGGTAGATGAATGGATGCGTCGAGACGGAAAGAAGCGCATGTCTGCTGAAGTGGGGGCCATAGACCTCAGGGGGAACGTCGGGTGCAATAGATGTATTGCATGGTTACGCCGATAGGGAACAAGCTGCCGGTTTCGTCAGCCGCTTGCTCAGTTCCGAGGCTTCCATGGCCTTGGCAAACAACCAGCCCTGATAGGTCTCGCAGCCATATTGGCGCAGGAAGGCCAGCTGCTCATGGGTTTCAACGCCTTCGGCCACCAAGGTCATCCCCAGGCTGTGCGCCATGGCGATGATGGCCTGGGAAATGCTGACGTCATTCGCATCGGCGGGGATGCCGCGCATGAAGCTGCCGTCAATCTTGAGCTTGCTGACCGGCAGGGCCTTGAGGTAAGCGAGTGAGGAGTAGCCAGTTCCGAAGTCATCCAGCGCCACGCCGCAGCCGAGCTTGACCAGGGCATTGAGTTGCTCGCGCGCCTGCTCGGGATGGGTCATGGCCACCGATTCGGTGATCTCGATGTCCAGCCATTCGGCCTCTGCGCCCGTTTTCTCCAGTGCCTTGCGCACTTTCTCCGGCAGGTCGTGCTGGCGAAATTGCTGAAGAGAAAAGTTGACGGCGACCCGCAGGGGCGTGCCCGCTCGCTTCCAGGCAGCAAGTTGTGCGCATGCCGTCTCCACTACCCAGTCCGACATGGGCAGGATCAGGCCCGTCGCTTCAGCGACCGGAATAAAACGTGCCGGCGAAACGGAGCCCAGTATCGGGTCCTGCCAGCGCAGAAGGGCTTCGGCTCCGACGATCTCACCGCTGACCACATCCACCTGCGGTTGGTAGTGCAGTTTCAGGATGCCCTGGGCAATGGCGTCCTTCAAGCGGGTGTGCAGGAGAAAGTCTTCGTGCACACGCTTGTCCATGTCTTTTGAATAGCAGGCATAGACGCCGCGCCCGGCCTGCTTGGCCTGGTACATGGCCATGTCGGCGTAGCGCAGCAGGGTGTCGCAATCCTGGGCGTCGTCAGGATAGAAAGCCAGGCCAAGGCTACCGCCTGAATACACATCCTGTTCGTGCAGGTGGTAGGAGGCCTGCAGTATGGCCAGAAGTTTGGTGGCCACGTTCGCCGCCTCATCCGCGCTGCTCAGATCGGTCAGCAGGATGGCAAACTCGTCGCCTCCGAGACGCGCCAGCATGTCATTTTCCCGCAGGGCGCTGCGCATACGGGCACTCGCCTGCTGCAGCAAGGCATCCCCCATGGCGTGTCCGAAGCTGTCGTTGATCGTCTTGAAATAGTCGAGGTCGAGCAGCAGAACTGCCACCTTCAGGTCGGAGCGTGCGGCACGCGCCAGCGCCTGGTTCACCTGAAGGCGGAACAGCCAACGGTTGGGCAGGCCGGTGAGCTCGTCGTGGGTCGCCTGGTGTCGAAGCGATTCCTCAAATTTCTTGCGCTCTGTCAAATCGCGGATGTAGGCGATGACATGCTGTTTTCCTTCGGATTCCCAATGACCGAGCGAGATGTCGACCGGCATTGTTTTTCCGTCGCTGCGCAGCAATTCCATGTCATTGACACCCATGGCGCGGCTGGCCGGCTTGCGGAAATAACTCTGGAATGACTGCGTATGGCGCTCCCGCATATGCGGGAGCAGGAGGAGGTTGACGGACTGGCCCTGCAATTGGCTTGGGGTATAGCCCGTCAGCGTTTCGATCGCGGGGTTGGCCATCAGGATGCGGCCGTCTTGGTCCACCCACAGTACCCCGTCAGGGGCAGCATCGAGCGATACTTTCTCGCGTATGAATTGCATCTCGAGCCGTTCCAGCGGACGCTGCAGGGCCTCGTTGACGGTGGCATAGAACAGGTACAGGTAGGACGCCACCTTGTAGGCGTGCCCCAGGGCATTGGCGCTGTCCAGCGCCACCACGCCGAACATGGTGAAAAAGACTTCCCCGGTGGCAGACAGGGCCACGGCGAAAACCAGTGCCATCAGGTATTCGCGCGCCAGCGCCTTGCGGCGCACCCAGAATACGGCGAGGGTGATCAGGTCGATCGAGATGATCACCCATTCCAGGCCGATCTTCAAAGGTGTCAGCCCTTGTCCGTCGATGAAGAAAGCCGGCAGGCGTTCGGGATGCGCCAAGCCGGTATAACCCAACGCGCTGACGAGCGACAGCATGAGGGCCAAGGCCAGACGTTTGCGCAGTTTGCTCACATCGGGCACGCTCGGCAACGAAGCGTGTACCAGGATCGCTACTGCTGCCAGCAGGCGGGCAGCCAGCCAGAAAGCGATGAATTTCTGCGGCGAGTTGGGTGTCATCGCGTCCGGCATGCCCACGAAGCTCATCATGTGCAGCAGGTCGAGCAGCCCCACGCCGAAAAATGCGATGCCCAGCCAGACGACCGCCCCTTTGCGCGGGGACAGGATGGCGCGGTAGCCTGTGATGAAGATCATCATGGCTACCAGCACTGCGAAAACTTCGATCACGGTGTGCCAAAACACGTACGGAGCCGAATTCAGGTCGATCAACTGCGAGGGGTCGGACACCCACAGCAGCAAGGGCACCGCCAGCGCCAGCAGCGTGAGTCCGATACCCAGCTGATATGGGTGCCTACGGCGCAGGTATGTCATCAGGAAAACCCCCGCCGGCTTTGAATCACGGGCGCTGCGGGCAGCGTGTGCTTCATCATGTGGCCTTGTCGAGGCAGGCGTTCGGGACCTCAGATCGAAACCACCGCGGTGGCCTCCCCGGTGCGACCGACCAAGCTGCGTACTGCGCTGTCGATCACGGCAAGGCCTCGGCCCAACTCGCCAGCGCGGCAGGCAATGACGGGGTGTTGGAATAGGGAGATGGGGCGCGCTGTGTCGGTTGCTGACAACAGCGTTGCATTGGGCGGGAATGGATATTCCTGCTGCGTCACCGACAAACTGGTTTTCACGGCGGTCTCCTTGTGCCTGTCTCGCGCTAAGCCCTACCCAGCATGGGAATCACGCCGGGTAGAGGTCAACGAGGCAGGTTCAGGGCCCCGAAAGCGGAAAACCAGTGAACTGGCTCCGCTGTTAATTATCGAATATCACTTTTATAGCAAACCTGCCATCGAGGCGTCAACTTGCAAATGACCTGCAGATGACACCCAGATCAAGGCTTCAGGGCTTCAGTGGGCCGCATGGAAATGACCTCCTGATGACACGGTGATCAGGTCTTCGTGGGGACTGTGGACCGGATGATCTCGGCGGCAAGGTCGCTCAGTTTGCGGCGCTGGCTGCGCGCCGTCTTGCGCAACAGCTCGAAAGCCGCGTGGCGTTCCAGTCGGGATTGTGCCATCGTGATGCCGATGGCGACGCTGATGTCGCGTTCGGCGTTGAGGGCGGCCTGCAACTGCAGGCGGCTTTCGCGCAGGCTGTGCAATTCATTGGCGCGCGAGAGGGCGGCTTCAATGCTGGGCAGCAGTTGTGGAATGTCCAGCGGCTTCACCAGATAGCCCAGGGCGCCGAGCTGGCTGGCCTGATCGATCAGGTGCTGATCGACGTAGGCGCTGAGCATCATGAAGGGGATGTGGTCGAGTTCCTGGAGCCGCCGGGCGAGAAACAGGCCATCCTGGCCCGACATGCGGATGTCGAGGATCGCCAGGTCCGGGGTGTCGCCGTTGCCGTTGGCCAGCAGCATTTCAGCATCTTCGGCTGACTCGGCGGTTCTCACGCGGTAGCCGGCCTTGGTCAGACCATTGGCCAGGGTGGACAGCACCAGGCGGTCGTCGTCAACCAGCAGCAGCTTGGCTTTGAGCGGGGCAGTGGCTGCCGTGTTCATGCAGGCCTCTCAGACATAAATGTGATCACGGGGGATTCCAGTTCCAGCAGTGTTTCCACCTGATGGCCTTGCTGTTGGCGGCTCAGGTGGGTGCCTGAGCGCGGCAGCAGAGCCTCGATCAGTTGCAGGCCATTGTGAGGCAAGGTCGAGCGGCGCGCGTTGGTGCGCCACTGCCCGGTGTTGATGATGCGGACCCGAATGGTCTCCGGCTGTGGTTCTTGACACAACTGGATCTTGATCTCGCCATGGGCCTTGCCGCCATGCTTGACGGCGTTGAGTATCAACTCGTTGAGCACCAGGGCAATCGGCACCGCCTCGGTTTCGGCCAGGATGCCGGGCCTCCAGACGGCGGGGATGTCGACGTGGATGCGGACCTGCCACAGGGACTCGATATCGCTGGCAATGGCGCCGGTCAGTTCGCACAGGCGGACCGTGTGCAGGGCGCTGTTGCCTTGCAGTCCGTGGATGACGGCCACGCTGCGCACCTGCCCGATGGCCTGATTGAGCGGTTCGGCCGTTTCCGGATGGTCCTGGGCAAACTGGCGCAGCATGCCGGTGATGCCTTGCAGATTGTTCTTGATGCGGTGGTGCACTTCGCGCACCAGGGCCTCGCGGTGTGCCGCTTCAGCGGCCAGGCGCTTGGACTCCAGTTGCTTCTGGGGCGTGATGTCGATATGGGTGACCACGAAGTTGGTGATCTGCCCCCGCTCGTTCTTGACGCTGGAGCAGGTCGCCCATTGTGGAAAGACCGTGCCATTCTTCTTCCGGTGCCAGATTTCGCCGCGCCAGCTGCCGGTGCGGCGGGTTTGTTCCCAGATGGCCTCGTAAAAATCAGTGCTGTGACGGTCTGACCTGATGAGGCGGGCGTACTGACCGACGGCTTCTTTGCTTCCATAGCCCAAGATCCGTGTGAAGCTCTGATTCACGCGCAAGATTTTCTGTTGGCTGTCCGTGATGATCATGCCTTCCTGACATTCGAAGGCAATGGCCGCAATCCGCACGCCGGCCTCGGCGCGTCGGCGTTGCTTGACGTGCATGGCCAGGAATATGCCCGTCATGCTTGAAAAGACGAGAAAGAACCAGCTGTCGAGCAGCCGGGTCTGGAGATCTTCGTTGGCAAAGAAGCCCGCGTTTTGCTGGACCCCGGCTAGCGCCTGGGCGGTCATGAGGCACAGGATCGTGAGCACGCTGTGGATGCCCAGGCGGAAGGCAGCCCAGAGAATCAGGGGAAGCATCCAGTAGCCCTTGAACGGAAACTGGCCCAGCGTGTCCGAAAACCAGTCCAGAAACAGGACCTGGCCGAACAGCAGCGTCAGCACCAGGACCAGGGTGGCCTCAGACCACAGCCTGATGTTCAGCGGTCGTACGGGTGGCCGCCGCCAGACCAGAAGCAGGGGGGGGAGCAGCATGATGCTCAGCGCATCGCCGATCCACCAGTGCAGGAGGTTCAGGTCATTGTCGGTGTATGCCAGAACGCCAAACGTCGTCAGCGACGTGACACTGATGAGGCCTCTGATGGTGCTGATCGGGATGACGGCCCAGGCAATCAGGCGCAGGTAATCGCCCATGGTCCGGAAGTTGATGCCGAATTTGGCGTCGTGCGTGAGCAGCCAATGGCCCAGCATGATGCCGGCGGTGGCGCCGAGGCCGCAACCGAGGGCGGCAAGCGCAGGACTTCCTGCGAGCATCAAACTCAGGAATTCTCCGACCAGAACGCCCCAGCCATAGCATCGGCCACCCACCAGGAGTACGGTCAGTGCCCAGCCGCCGGCAGGCCAGAGCACACCGGTCACGCCGTCAAGGGAGAGCCAAGCCAGAGCCAGCTCGGACAGCAGCACGTAGATCGTGGTGACGCCGAGCAGCTTCAGTGAAAAGGGAAGGTCCTGAATGCGCTTCAAGCGGGACCCCGGGAAGTGTCGATGCTCATGTCGTGAGATGTCCGAGGAGCCCAGTCAAAGGCTAACCTCGGGGACAATAGCGGCATGACTGAAGAAACCCGGAAAAATCCCGATTTGCCATCTGAATGGCTCCAGATTGAATCGCTCGACATCGAGGCCCAGGGGATTGCCCACCGACCCGATGGCAAGGTGGTGTTTGTGGAGGGTGCGCTCCCCTTCGAAGTGGTGAGCGCCTCTGTCAATCGCAAGAAGAACAACTGGGAGCAGGCCACGGTCACGGCCATTCACCGCGAATCGGCTCAGCGCGTGCGGCCCGGCTGCCCGCATTTCGGCCTGCACGCCGGTGCCTGCGGCGGCTGCAAGATGCAGCACCTGCATGTCGGCGCCCAGGTCGCCATCAAGCAGCGCGTGCTGGAAGATAACCTCTGGCATCTGGGCAAGGTGCGGGCCGAGAGCATCCTGCGGCCGATCGAAGGTCCGGCCTGGGGTTACCGCTACCGCGCGCGCCTGTCGGTGCGCCATGTGCGCAAGAAGGGTGCGGTGCTGGTGGGGTTTCACGAGCGCAAGAGCCGCTATGTGGCCGACATGGGGGTGTGCCCGGTGTTGCCGTCGCATGTCAGCGCCATGCTCATGCCCTTGCGCGAACTGATCGGCTCGCTGGAGGCGATCGAGACCTGTCCGCAGATCGAACTGGCCTGCGGCGACGAGGTCACGGCGCTGGTGCTGCGCCATCTGGAGCCCTTGAGCGCGGGCGACGTGGCGAAGCTGCGGGCGTTTGCCCAGGCCCATGCCGGCGTGCAGTGGTGGCTGCAGCCCAAGGGGCCGGATACCGTGCACCTGCTCGACGAGGCGGGCGCGCAGCAGCTGGCCTATGCCTTGCCGGAGTTCGGCATCACCATGCCGTTCAAGCCAACCGATTTCACCCAGGTCAACCCGCATATCAACCGCGTGCTGGTGTCGCGTGCGCTGCGCCTGCTGGATGCGCAGAAGACCGAGCGCGTGATCGACTGGTTCTGCGGTCTGGGCAACTTCACGCTGCCGATCGCCACCCAGGCACGCGAGGTGCTCGGCATCGAGGGTAGCGAGGTGCTGGTGGCGCGTTCGCACGAAAATTACATGAAAAATCAGGCATCTGCCCTGGTCATGCATAGGCTGGCTGCTACTGAATTTGTAGCGCGCAACCTTTTCGAGATGACGCCGGAACTGCTGGTGCGTGACGGTGCGGCCGACAAGTGGCTGGTGGATCCACCGCGCGAGGGGGCCTTCGCCTTGGCCAAGGCGCTGGCGGATCTGCACCAGCAGAAACTCGATCCCGTCGCTTGTCCGCCGACGGCAGGGGCGGCCGGCTGGACGCCGCCGCGGCGCATCGTCTACGTGAGCTGCAACCCGGCGACGCTGGCGCGCGATGCCGGGCTGCTGGTGCATCAGGCGGGGTACCGCTGTACGGCGGCCGGCGTGGTCAACATGTTCCCGCATACGGCGCATGTGGAGAGCCTTGCGGTGTTCGAACTGGCTGCGTGAGCGCGGGGAAGAAGGGGCCGGCGTCGGGAGGCTGCCGGCGACCCTGGGCGGCTCAGAGCCTGGCTGAGCCGGTCGCCGTCTTGGCGCCGGTGCGGGGCTGGGCGTCAGCGGTTTTTTCCTTGTTCTCGTCCGCCGCCTTCTTGTTCTCGATGATTTCTTCTTTCTCGGCCACTTCGAAGCTGGGACGCTGACCTTCGATCTTGTTGTCGCGCATGTACTGGTCCATCTCCTTCCAGCCTTCGAAGACGGCGGTTTTGGGAGATTTTTCGTTCATGCGATAGCAGTCCTCGATGCCGCGCAGGGCATGGCGGCAGGCGCCGCCGATGGCCCTGGCATCCGCTTCGCGCTGGGCAATGCGCGGGTCGGGGCCCATGCCGGGAATGTCGCAGGCGGCAAGCAGCAGGGCGACGGCGGGGATGAGCAGGATGCGAGGCGTCATGGGGGTGTGCAGGTAGGCGTTACTGACTGTATCGGCAATCCGCGGCGCAGATTGAGTGTTGCATCGCCGCGCGGATGAAAAAAAGGCCCCGCAGGGCCTTTTTTCGGTCAATGAAGGTGGTTTTTACTCGCGTTCGCCGCCGAAGATGCCCAGCAGGGCCAGCAGGCTCTGGAACACGTTGACGATGTCCAGGTACAGGGCCAGCGTGGCGCTGATGTAGTTGGTCTCGCCGCCGTCGATGATCTGCTTGAGGTCGTACAGCATGTAGGCGCTGAAGATGCCGATGGCCGCCACCGAGATCGCCAGCATGCCGGCGCTGGAGCCCACGAAGACATTGATGAGCGAGCCCACCATCAGTACGACGGCGCCCACCATCAGCCACTTGCCCATGCCGGAGAGGTCGCGCTTGATCACGCTGGCCAGACTGGCCATGACGAAAAACACGCCGGCAGTGCCACCGAAGGCGGTCATCACCAGATCGGTCCCGTTCTTGAAGCCCAGCACCATGGCAATCAGGCGCGACAGCATCAGGCCCATGAAGAAGGTGAAACCCAGCAGCACCGGGACGCCGGCGGCCGAGTTCTTGGTTTTCTCGATGGCGAAGATGAAGCCGAAAGCGCCCGCCAGGAACACGATCAGGCCCAGGCCGCCGCTGAGCGACTGGGTGATGCCGGTGGCCACGCCCAGCCAGGCGCCCAGCACGGTGGGGATCAGGCTCAAGGCCAGCAGCCAGTAGGTGTTGCGCAGCACCTTGTTGCGCTGCGCCTGTGACATCGCATAGCCGAATCGGCCGGATGGCTCAATGGTGTGAACTTGGTCGTTCATGGTTGTCATCTCCTTCATAACCTGCAACAGCAGATGTGGTCATTCTAGGGCGATTCAAGCTGCCGCTGGAAAACCACCACGCTTCCTGTGTATTTGGTCATGGCAGTTTTGCCGTTGCTCGGCATCGCCGGCGGGCAACAGCCGCTATGCTTGCGGGTCTTGTCAAATTCCAATTCCGAGACCAACCATGCAAAGCAAACCCGTACTCCAACTGTCCGACCTCAAGCTGATGGCCGCCGCGGCTGAAGCCGAAGCGCTCAAGAACAACTGGGCCGTCAGCATTGCCATCGTCGACGATGGCGGCCACCTGCTGTGGCAGCAGCGGCTGGACGGTGCCGCCCCCATCTCGGCCCAGATCGCGCCGGCCAAGGCCCGAACCGCCGCCCTGGGCCGCCGCGAGAGCCGCATCTACGAGGAAATGATCAACGGCGGCCGCGTGTCCTTCCTCAGTGCGCCGGGCCTGGAAGGCCTGCTCGAGGGCGCCGTGCCGATCATGAAGGACGGCCAGTGCCTGGGCGCGGTGGGCGTCAGCGGTGTGAAATCGTCGGAAGACGCCCAGATCGCCCGCGCCGGCATTGCCGCCATCGGCCTGTAAGAAAAAAATGCCAGCCCAGGGTGACCTCGGCTGGCATCAAACGCCTCTGGCGCAACGTGCTTGCGCCAGGGCGTCCACGGGATAAGACTATTTGGTCAGGATCAGCTTGCCCTGGCGGGTGAGCTGCAGGCGGTAGGACTCACCGTTGTGGCTGATCGTGACCGATTTGCCGCCCTGCAACAGGGCGGCGCTCTCGATGGCGGCCCCGGCCCGTGGCCGGGCTGATTCGAGGCCCGCCGGGGCGCATGCGGCCGCGCGCGGTGCGGTTGGATGCGAGGCGGGTGGCGAGCTCATCCGATCTGCGCCTTCAGTGTTGGGGCTCGGTGATGAAGCCGATCTTGTGCAGGCCAGCCTGCTGCGCCGTCGCCATGGCCTGCGCCACGCGCTCGTAGCGCACCGATTTGTCGCCGCGGATGTGCAGGTCGGGTTGTGGCTGCTTTGCCGCTTCGGCCTGCAGCAGCGCCGGCAGCGCTTCGTCACTGACTCTGTTCTCGTTGATGAAGTAGGCGCCGCTGGCGTCGACGGACAGCCGCACCGTTTCCGGCTTGATCTGCTCGCGCTGGCTGGAGGCCTGCGGCAGGTCCACATTGACCGCATGTTTCATCACCGGCACGGTGATGATGAAGATGATGAGCAGCACCAGCATGACATCCACCAGCGGCGTCATGTTGATCTCGTTCATCACCTCGTCGGTGTCGTCCTGGGTTCCAAAAGCCATGATCGATGTTTCCTGTGATGCCGCTCAGGCCTTTTTCATCGGCACGACCTTGGCATCGCCACCGCCGACGCGCGCGCCGGTGACGAAATAGGCATGCAGGTCATGGGCGAAGCTGTTGAGCTGGCCCAGGATCGCCTTGTTGCCGCGCACCAGGGCGTTGTAGCCCAGCACGGCGGGAATGGCCACCGCCAGGCCCAGCGCCGTCATGATCAGCGCCTCGCCGATCGGGCCGGCCACCTTGTCGATGGTTGCCTGACCCGCCATGCCGATGCTCATGAGAGCGTGGTAGATGCCCCAGACCGTGCCGAACAGGCCTACGAAGGGGGCCGTGGAGCCGACCGAGGCCAGGATGGCCAGGCCGGCCTGCAGGCGGGCCGTGCTGTGGTCGATGCTGTTGCGCAGGCAGCGCGTGACCCAGTCGCTGACGTCCAGGCTGTCGTGCAGGTGCGCGCGGGTGTTGCGGTGGTGGGCGGCGGCTTCGCGTCCTTCTTCCGCCAGATCGCGGAAGGGGTTTTCGCTCTGGGGGCCGAGCTTGCTCAGGCCTTCGGCAAAGTCAGCGCTGTGCCAGAAGGACTCGGCCTGCCGGGCCAGTTTCTTGTAACGCACGATGTCCAGTGCCTTGAGCACGATCACCATCCACGACGCCACCGACATGCCCAGCAGCAGCAGGGCGACGGCACGGGTCACCCAGTCACCCTGAGCCCAGACATTCAACAAGCCGAATTGTGATTCCATAAATACTCCAGAGACTTCAGAAAATTATTCAAGAACAAAATTGATCGGGACGTTGAACCACATCGCTTCCGGCACGCCGCCGCGCTTGCCAGGCACGTAGCGCCACTTGAGCACGGTGGTCAGGGCAGCCTGATCCAGCCGGTCGTAGCCGCTGGACGTGCGGATCTCTGCCTGCTGTGCCGTGCCGTCAACGCCGATCAGAACGCGTACCACCACCTTGCCCTGCTCGCCCAGGCGTTTGCTCAAGACCGGGTAGGGGGGCTTGGGGTTGTTGAGGTAGGCCGCACTGCTGGACGGCAGTTCCAGCCGGGGCGGTGCCGGTGGCCCCGCAGGGGCTGTGGTGACGGGCGCCGCCATGGCCGGGGCCGGTGGCTGTGGGGTGGTCACCCCCATGGGCGCAGCAGGTGTCGTGGAAGGCTCTGGTATTGCCACTGGCAGGGGCGCCGGTGCCGCCTGGCGTTTTTGCGGCGGCTGCACTTGCGGCTTGGGGGCCGGCGCCTGGGCCTGTTCGGTTTTGGGGGCCGGCGGGTTGATGAATTCGCTCAGGACTTCCGCCGGTACGATGATTTCCACCGCGCGACGCAGCAAGCCGGTCTGAATGGCCCATATCGCGGCAATATGGAACAGCACCACGCTGGCGGCGATAACAAGACGTCGATTCATGAGCGGCGGGGATGCGTGATGTTCTGACAAGATCATATTTTGGCGCGGCTGCCATGCCATGGGCTGGCCTTATTTCCGAATAATCCAGCAGGCTGAGAGGGTGACCAGGATCAGGCTGGCGAGCATGGTGAAGAACAGCATCGTGGTTAAATTATAAATGAGAACAATTCGTATTTAATGAAATCGACCTAAATATTCTTTGTATCGGAGTGGGGCACTCAGGTGCGCGCTGGATAGAGCAGGCCTGGCTTCACCTGGTCAAGTTGGCGGTAACCGCACAAAGCCATGGCAATTTCCAGTTCATCGCGCAACAGACGCAGTACATGGGCCACGCCCACGGCCCCGGCGTTGGCCAGACCATAGACATAGGGGCGCCCGAGCAGGACGGCGCTGGCGCCGAGCGCCATGGCCTTGAGGACATCAGTGCCGCGGCGGATGCCGCCATCGACCAGCACGGGCAGGGTGCCGGCCAGTGCGTCCACGATGCGCGGCAAGACATGGGCGCTGGCTGGCGCCGTGTCCAGGGTACGCCCGCCATGGTTGGAGACAATCACGCCGCCCAGACCAAGGCGCATCGCCTGGCGTGCATCGTCTTCGTGCAACACGCCTTTGAGCAGAACCGGCAGGTGGCTGATGGACTGCAGCCAGGCGACATCGTCCCAGGTCGGGGCGTGGCGCAGCAGGCCATCAAAAAGGGCGCTCTGGCCGGCTGCCATGGCGGCGGCGGGCAGCGGCGGCAGGCCGTCGAGGTTGACGGCACGGACACCCGGCGGCAGGCGAAAACCGGCGCGGCGTTCGCGATCGCGGGCGCCGCTAGTGGGAGCGTCGACGGTCAGCACCAGCGCTTCATAGCCGGCGGCCTCAATACGCTGCACCAGCTCACGCGTGAAGCCGCGGTCGTGCTGAAGGTAAAGCTGGAACCACAAGGGGCCGCGCCCGGCTTCCGGCAGCACGGCGCGTGCCACGGTCTCCAGTGGTACGCCAGCCTGGGTGCTGAGCACCAGGCCGGCGCCCAGCGCCGCGGCCGCATGGGCGGTGGCCAACTCGCCGTCAGGGTGGGCCAGGGTCTGGTAGGCCACCGGCGCCAGCAAGATCGGGTGAGCCAGCATGCGGCCCAGCAACTGCACGCGGGTATGGCCGCCGGCCAGCGGCTGCAGAACGCGTGGCAGCAGCTGCAGGGTGTCCCAGGCCTGCCGGTTGGCGCGCAGCGTGAGTTCGTCGGCCGCACCACCGCTGAAATAGGCCCAGGCGTTGTCGTCGAGGCGTGTGCGGGCGTGGGTCTCGTGGTCGCTCAGGCTGACCACGTGCTCGGGCAGTTGGGCGAGGGCAGGGATGGCATTCATGGGTTCGGCCTCAGGTATCGGCCCACATACGCAACAGGTTGTGGTAGGTGCCGGTCAGCGCCGTGGTCTCGGCGCATTCGCCATGCCGCTCGCGCAGGCGCAGCAGGTTCATGTCGAGGTCGAACAGCAGACGGCGCTGCTCGTCACTGCGCACCATGCTTTCCACCCAGAAGAAGCTGGCGAGCCGGTGGCCGCGGGTGACGGGCAGTACTTCATGCAGGCTGGTGCCGGGGTAGAGAACCATGTCGCCGGCCGGCAGCTTGATGCGCTGGCTGCCGTAGGTGTCATCGATGGCCAGTTCACCGCCATCGTATTCGTCGGGGTCGGCCAGGAACAGGGTGCAACTGACGTCGGAGCGCACGCGCAGGTCGCTGCTGCGCGAGTGCATCACCGCGCCGTCGATGTGCCGGCCGTAGTAGTTGGTTCCGCCACCGTAGCGGTTGAACAAGGGGTTGAAAATCTTTTTGGGCAGGGCCGCCGAGAAAAAGATCGCGTGGCGATTGAGCGCCTGCAGCACCAGCGTCTGCAGCGAATGGGCCGTTTCGCTGGCCTGCGGCAGCTGTTCGTTGTTCTTGGCCTGCACCGCCTGGGCGCCTGCGGTGGCGCGTCCATCCAACCAGGTGGCGCCATCGAGGATAGTACGCGCCTGGTGGAGTTCTTCGGTCGTGAGGACGTTTTTCAGATGAATCAGCATGGCGGCGGCTTTGCTGGGGGACTGACGGCAGCCAGTCCCCGGGCACTTTCTGGGTTGGATTAGAACTGCACTTTCAGGGTCATCTGTACGGACTGCGGGGCACCGGGGCTGTAGAAGCCGCGGTACAGCGAGTCGGCGTACAACTCGTTGGTGACGTTGGTGACGTTCAGCTTGAGCGAGGTCAGGTCGTTGATCGTGTACTCGGCCATCAGATCCAGGGTTGTGAAACTCTTGGCCTCGACATGGCGTGCACCTTCAGGGTTCTGCCGGTCACGGTAGTTGAGACCGCCGCCGACGCGCAGTTGCGGCGTCAGACGATAGGTGGTCCACAGGCTGGCACTGTGCAGCGGGGTCAGGCCGGGCCGGTCGCCCGCAACCTGTGCCCCGGTACCGGCCGCATTGAGTGCCACATTGCTGTCGACGATCTTGGCCATGGGAATCCAGGTCCAGGACAGGAAGGTATCCCATTGGGGCGAGATGCGGCCGGCAATATCGACATCCAGACCGGCTGCATGGCGCATGCCGGACAGCAGTTGCTGCGTGGCGGCGGTGTCGGGGTCGGTGTTGCGTTCGTTGAACTTCTGCGAATAGAACAGCGAGGTCGACAGCAGCAGGCGTTTTTCGAACAGATCGAACTTGCCGCCGGCTTCCAGGTTGCGGCTTTGTTCCGGCGGCGTGTTGGCGTCTTTGGTGCTCGGGCCCTGGACGGCGTACTGGTAGGCGTCGCCCGAGGTGTTGAACGAAGTGCCGTAGGACACGTGGTAGGAGGCCACGTCGCTGGGCTGGTACAGCGCGCCCAGGCGCGGGCTCCACAGCACATCGGTGCGGGAGTTGCTGGCGCCGGCGGCCGTGTTGTAGTTGGCGTTGAAGTTGTCGTTGCGCAGGCCGGCAATGAGTTTGACAGTGGACGTCAGCGCCATGGTGTCCTGCACATACACCCCCAGGGTGCGGGCGTTGAACTTGTTCATGGGCGCATCGCCGCGCAGGTCGGCACGCCAGTCACCGTCGTTGGGCGTGCCCACCAGGGTGGTCAGGCCGCTGTTGCCGCCGGAGAAACTGTTGTTGCGCAGGGCATCCTCGTTGGACCAGTCGATACCGGTGATCACCTTGTGCTTCTTGCCGAACCAGTCGAAGTCATTGCTGTAGTCGCTTTGCAGCAGGGTGGTGGTGCTGATGCCGATGCGTCCTTTCTGGGTGCGGGTCAGAACGGTGTTGCCGGTGATGGCACTGACCGATGCGGGCGCACCGCCCTGGAACCCGATCACGCTTGACCACAGGTCGCGCTCGTAACGACCGTGGCGCAAGGTGGTCTTGAGTTCGCCGCCATCCGAGAAGCGGTGGGTATGGCTCAAGGTGCCGTAAGTCGCCCGGCCCTTGTTGTAGTCGCTGGCCAGGCCGTAATAGTTTTTTGCGTCCAGCGTTGGCTGAATCTGGCCGCCGTTGAGAATCCAGGGGTTGTTGTAGTTGGGGCGGTTGTTGTATTCGAGGTGATACAGACCGACGGAAAACTCGTCTTCGGTGCCGATGCCCCAGCGGTAGGTGGGGGCGATGCCTTTCTTGCTGACCTTGGCGCCCCAGTTGTCGGCTTCGTGCGTCATCACGTTCATGCGCAACGCGGCGTCGTCACCGGTTTTGAGGTTGAAGTCGCCGGTGACGCGCAGTTCGTTGCCGGTGCCGACCGTGGTCTTGACCTCGTGCGAGTTCATCAGGAAAGGCTTCTTGTTGACCTGGTTGACCACGCCGCCGGTGGAGCCGCGGCCGAACAGCATGGAGGCAGAGCCTTTCAGCACTTCCAGGCGGTCGTAATTGAAGGTGTCGCGTTCGTAGATCGAAGAGTCGCGCATACCGTCCACATAGATGTCGCCGGCCTGAACGAGCGAGAAGCCGCGCAGGCGGATGTCCTCCTCGCCGGTTTCGCCGGCCTGGAAGGTCACGCCGGCGGTGTTGCGCAGCACCTCCTTGAAGTCGTCGAGATTGCGGTCGTCCATCAGGCGCTCCGTGATCACGGTGATGGATTGCGGAATGTCGCGCAGCTTCTG
>ERZ1292640.36-Hain-H43-02um-R1-36-length-101472-cov-10_pt1 | contig 91964 bp, 80 predicted proteins | sample MGYA00564404_ERZ1292640 | MGnify/ENA primary metagenome ERZ1292640 (study PRJEB36523, sample SAMEA6512636) | groundwater metagenome | collected 2019-01-08 | study: AquaDiva: Metagenomics assemblies of 32 groundwater samples
TGGTGCCGCCGCTGCCGCCTGCGAAGTTGGCGCCGTTGCCTGCCCCGCCTGTGGCGGTCAGAACACTGGCCCCCAGGGTAACGGTGCCGCCGCTTAGGGTGATGTTTCCTGCGTTTGATCCCGCGCTCGTGGTGCCTGCTCCACCCGTCGCGGTGATGGCTGTACCGCCTGTCGATAGTATGCCGGTGCCGGTCGCGTTGAGCACCACGTTGCCACCCGCCGCCTTGGTGCCGCCCGTTGTGATGATCGCTGCAGTGGTCAGGTTGCCACCCGCAGCGGTGTTGTCAATCTGTACGCTGCTGGTGGCGTTGACGCTACCCGCTGTACCAGCGCCTGGCGTATTGCCGGTCTGTACCGTCAGCGCGCCCAGCGTCAGGTTGCCTGTGCCGGAGTTGGACACCACCACACGCCCCGCGTTGCCGCCGTTGCCTGTGCCTACAGCCGCGCCACCGCTGGCCGTCATGGCCGCGCCAGCAATACCGCCAACCGCCGTGACGCTGACCTGAGCACCTGCGCCACCGTTTTGGTTCACGCCCGCTACCCCGGCTGAGCCGCTGGCGGTGATGGCGCCCAGCGCCGTGATAGCTCCTGATGCATCCAGTGTGACGTTGCCTGCGTTTCGTCCGTCGGTACCAGCGATGGCGGTACCCGCGCCGGTAGCAATCGTACTGGCGCTCAAGGTACCCGTGGTGGTCACACTGACCGCGCCGCCGTTGCCGTTGGCCCCGCCCGCTGTGCTCAAGGCGCCCAAAGTGGCGTTGCTGCCCGTCAGCGTGATCGAGCCCGCTGCACCGCCCGTGCCCGTACCCGTGGCTGCACCCGTCGATCCGGTAATGCCGACCGTGCCCAGCGTGCCCGCACCGGTGATGGACACCGCCCCTGCCGCCCCGCCCGTCTGATTGGTGCCGTTCGCTGCGCTGCCGCTGGCAGTGATCGCGCCGGTGATGTTTCGGTTCACGCCCGTGATCGTGATGTTGCCCGCGTTGCTGCCCGCGCGTGTGCCTGCTGCCAGTGCCGTGCCACTGGTATTGATGGTCGTCGCGCTGACGCCGGCCTGTGAACTCAGGCTGATCGAGCCGCCGTTGCCACCGGCACCGCCTGCTGTTGACAGCGCCGTCGTGGTGACGTTTCCTGCGCTCGCGGTGTTGCTCACGCTGATGGAGCCTGCTGTACCGCCCAGCCCTGTACCCGCCGCATTGCCTGTGCTTGCTGTCAGTGTGGTGGTCTGTATGTTGCCCGTCCCGCTGTTGCTCACGCTGATCGTGCCGGCGTTGCCGCCGGTGGTGTTGCCCGTGCCGCCGTTGCTGCCGCTGGCCGCGATGGCGGCCGTTGTGACGCCACCTGCACCACTGACGGTGACCGCCCCCCCGCTACGCCCAGTAAGGCCTGCACCGGCCGCTCCGCCTGTGGTGGTGATGGCGCCGATCGTCACGGTGGAGCTGCCCGTGATATTGACCGCGCCCCCATCCCCGTTGGCCGCGCCCGTGGTCGTGATGGTGCCGGTGGAGATGGTTTTACCCGTGAGGCTCAGCGCAGTGCCGGCACCCGTGCTGGCGCCGGTGATGGTGATGTCACCTTTGTTGGTCGTGCGGTTGGTGTCAATGGTGACTCCACTGGCCAGCGTCACCGCGCCGGTGATTGTCACGTTGTTGGCGGCCACATCGGCTGTGGTGATGTCGCCGCGCAGCGTCGTGGTCGCCGCCGTCAGGGCTGCCGAGGCGATTTCGTTGGCTGCACCGATCTGGCCAACGCTGAGGGTACTGGTGCCGGCGTTGAGGCTGACGGTTTCAGCAGAGTTGCCGCGCACACCGGCAAAGGCGTTGATGACGCCGTTGACGCCCGCACCAGCGGTGTTCACGCTCAAATTGGAGCCGTCGGCCAGCAGCAGCGTGCCACCGTTGGCATTGCCCGCATTGCCGAAGGTGATGTTGTCTGCGGTGCTGGTGAAGGTGGTCGCCGCGCCAGCGTTGATCTTGAGGGTATTGCCCGCCGTGGCGACATAGGTCTGTGCGTTGGCGTTGTACGTGGTGCCGGTGAAGCTGATCTCGCCTGCATCGGCGCCGGCCGTGGTTGCGGTCAGCGTTGTTGCGCCGGTCACGCCGGCACCGGCCCCTCCGATGTTGGCCACGTTGATGTCGTTGCCCGTTGCCGTCAAGGCCGACAGCGCGCTGCTGGCGCCCACCGCGCCGCTGACCGTCACATCGCCCGTGCCCGCCGTCACGCTCAGCGCACGCGCACCGCCCGTGCTGTTGACCGCGCCATCGAACTGCACGTTGCCGCCCGTGCCCGCACCGGCGTTGCCCCCGCGTGCGTCCAGCGTCACGGTCGCGGCATTGAGCAGGGCGTCTTGCTTGATGTGGATGGTGGCACCACTGCCCGAGGTGTCTCCACCCACCTGGTTGCCGCCCAGCGCTGTCAGGCTGCCGCCCAGCGTGATGGTGGGCGTGCCGCCGGCCGCATCCAGCGTGATCGCGCCGGCGTTGCCGCCTGCCGCCGTGCCCGAGGCGCCCGCGTTGCCGCCGCTCGTAGTGATGGCCGCCACCGTGACGTTGCCGCCCGTGGAGCTGACACTCACCGCCGCACCGTTGCCGCCCGCCTGGCTGGCACCCACGCCATTGCCGCCTGTGGCGCTGATCGCCCCGCTGCTGCTGATGGCCCCTGTCGAGCTCAAGGTGATGGCCCCGCCGTTGCCGCCTGTGCCCAGTGTGCTGCCCACGATACCGTTGGCGGTGATCGTGCTGGCGCCCAGCGTCAGGGCTGCCCCGCTGATGTTGATGGTGCCGGCGTTGCGCCCATTGCTCGTGCCGCCTGCTGCGCCGCCGCTGGCAATGACATTTCCAGCCACCACCGTGCCGCTGGCCGCCGCCAGTGTGATCTTGCCGCCGTCTCCATTGAGCCCGCCTGTGGTCGTCAGCGTGCCTGTCGTCAGGTTGCCTGCCGTGTTGCTCACGCTGATCGAGCCTGCCGTGCCGCCTGCGCCAGAGCCTACCGCCGCTCCCGTCTGCGCGACCAGCGTGCCCAGGCTGATCGCGCCCGCTGCCGTGTTGCTCACCGTGATGCTGCCGGCGTTGCCGCCCGCGCCACCCGTGGTCGAACCGGCCCCGCCGCTGGCCGTGATCGCGCCGGTCTGCGTGACGCCGTTGGTGGAGGTAATGGAGATCGCCGCGCCGTTGCCGCCCGTCTGGTTGGTGCCCGCGCCCACACCTGCCGAGCCGCTGGCCGTGATGGCCGCTGCCGTCACGCCTGCACCGGTAATGCTCACCGCCCCCGCGTTGCGCCCTGTGCTGTTGGCTGCAGCCGTGCCGCCTGTGGTGGTGATGGCGCCGATCGTCACGGTGGAGCTGCCCGTGATATTGACCGCGCCCCCATCCCCGTTGGCCGCGCCCGTGGTCGTGATGGTGCCGGTGGAGATGGTTTTACCCGTGAGGCTCAGCGCAGTGCCGGCACCCGTGCTGGCGCCGGTGATGGTGATGTCACCTTTGTTGGTCGTGCGGTTGGTGTCAATGGTGACTCCACTGGCCAGCGTCACCGCGCCGGTGATTGTCACGTTGTTGGCGGCCACATCGGCTGTGGTGATGTCGCCGCGCAGCGTCGTGGTCGCCGCCGTCAGGGCTGCCGAGGCGATTTCGTTGGCTGCACCGATCTGGCCAACGCTGAGGGTACTGGTGCCGGCGTTGAGGCTGACGGTTTCAGCAGAGTTGCCGCGCACACCGGCAAAGGCGTTGATGACGCCGTTGACGCCCGCACCAGCGGTGTTCACGCTCAAATTGGAGCCGTCGGCCAGCAGCAGCGTGCCACCGTTGGCATTGCCCGCATTGCCGAAGGTGATGTTGTCTGCGGTGCTGGTGAAGGTGGTCGCCGCGCCAGCGTTGATCTTGAGGGTATTGCCCGCCGTGGCGACATAGGTCTGTGCGTTGGCGTTGTACGTGGTGCCGGTGAAGCTGATCTCGCCTGCATCGGCGCCGGCCGTGGTTGCGGTCAGCGTTGTTGCGCCGGTCACGCCGGCACCGGCCCCTCCGATGTTGGCCACGTTGATGTCGTTGCCCGTTGCCGTCAAGGCCGACAGCGCGCTGCTGGCGCCCACCGCGCCGCTGACCGTCACATCGCCCGTGCCCGCCGTCACGCTCAGCGCACGCGCACCGCCCGTGCTGTTGACCGCGCCATCGAACTGCACGTTGCCGCCCGTGCCCGCACCGGCGTTGCCCCCGCGTGCGTCCAGCGTCACGGTCGCGGCATTGAGCAGGGCGTCTTGCTTGATGTGGATGGTGGCACCACTGCCCGAGGTGTCTCCACCCACCTGGTTGCCGCCCAGCGCTGTCAGGCTGCCGCCCAGCGTGATGGTGGGCGTGCCGCCGGCCGCATCCAGCGTGATCGCGCCGGCGTTGCCGCCTGCCGCCGTGCCCGAGGCGCCCGCGTTGCCGCCGCTCGTAGTGATGGCCGCCACCGTGACGTTGCCGCCCGTGGAGCTGACACTCACCGCCGCACCGTTGCCGCCCGCCTGGCTGGCACCGTTGCCTGCGCTACCGCCCGCGGTGATGGCCGCCGCGGTAAGGGCTGCGCCGGCCTGCAGGGTGACGCTGCCGGCGTTGCGTCCGGCGGTGCCGGCCTGGGCCGTGCCGCCGCTCGTGGCAATCGTGCTGGCACTGAGCGTGCCGGTGGTGGTCACACTGACCGCGCCGCCGTTGCCGTTGGCCCCGCCAACCGTGCTCAAGGCGCCCAGGCTGGTGTTGCTGCCCGTGAGTGTGAGGGAGCCTGCGGCGCCGCCCGTGCCCGTGCCGGTCGCCCCACCCGTCGATGCTGTGATGGTGCTCGTGCCCAGTGTGCCGCTGCCGGTGATGGAGACCACGCCTGCATTGCCGCCGGCCTGGTCGGTGCCATTGGCTGCGCTGCCGCTGGCGGTGATGGCGCCGGTGATGCTTCTGTTCACGCCCGTGATGGTGATGTTGCCGGCGTTGCTGCCGGCGCGAGTCCCTGCCGCCAGTACAGTGCCGCTGGTGCCCAGCGTTCCCGTCACCGTCACCCCCGCCTGCGAAGACAAGGTCACGGCGCCACCGTTGCCTCCTGCGCCGCCTGCCGTGCTGATGGCGCCTGTGTTCAGGTCACCAACAGCTGCCGCGTTGCTCACACTGATGCTTCCTGCAGCGCCACCTGCGCCTGTTCCCCTGGCGTTGCCTGTCTGTGCCGTCAGCGCACCAGTGACGATGTTGCCACTGCCGCTGTTGGCCACAGTGATGCTGCCAGCGGCACCGCCGTTCGTGTTGCCCGTGCCGCCCGTGCTGCCGCTGACGCTGATGCCAGCCGTTGTCACGCCGCCGACGCCGGTGATGTTCACCGCACCACCTGCACGCCCCACCAGGCCTGCCCCGGCCGTGCCCCCTGTCGCGGTGATGGTGCCCGCGAGACTGACCGCGCCCGCGGATGTGATGGTCAACTGGCCGGCATTGGCATTGCCCGCCCCGGTGGTGGTGATGCTGCCGGCAGCCGTGCTGGTCACGCTGGCGCCCGACAACGTGATGCCGCCGGCCTGGGAAGTGAGGGCGGCGCCCAGTGCCAGCGTGCCGGTGCCGCTGTTATCGGCATCTGCCTTGAGGTTGATGGCGCCCGCCCCGGTGACACTGAGCGCCGCGTTGACGTTGATGTTGTTGTTGGCCTCAAGACTGACGCTGCGGCTTCCCGTGACGGCCAATGTATTGCTGAGCGTGATGTCGTTGCTTGCCTGAAGCGTGATGTTTCCTGCAACCGCGTTGAGGGTTGCCACGGATACGGTTTGCGTCGTGCCGGACTGTGCCGCAAAGGTGCTGACATCGGCATAGGTCGCCGGTCCCGCGTTGCTGACAACAATGTTCAGGGGATCCAGCAGCAAGGTACCCGCTTCGCCGCGGGCAGCCCCGAGATTGGCGGAACCGTCGAACGCCAGCGTCTGTTTGCCGGACACTTCGGCGAAGCCGCCATGGCCGGAGTCGGACCCACCGGTTGCCTTGATAGCGCCATAAAAACCGGTGGCAGCATCCGACCAGACGACCACCTTGCCGCCATCACCTGAGCCTGTGGCGCTCGCATCGATCACCGCATCGCGCGCAACCAGGGTCAGGGAGGCGTTCTGCTCGGCACCCTTGCCCTGGTAGTTACCGCCAATCAGCACCGTGCCGCCGCCGGCCTGCCCCGATGCGTCAATTCGTGCGCCTGCGGCCAGAACCACCTTGTCGCCCAGCACCTTGACCGTGCCACCAGTTTGCCCGCCATCCGCACCTGAGGCATTGAGCTCACCGTTCACGGCCACGACGCCGGTTTTTCCACCGCTCAGCACAATCACGCCGTTGCGCTCGGTGGCGGAAGTGGCGCGTATCACGCCGGACTGGTTGATGACGGTGGCCATCACATCGCCCAGTGCGCTGGCCAGCACAGCGACCTGCCCACCCTGCGCCGTGATCACGCCGCTGTTGGCGGCGACTGCGTTGGCTGCTGCAGCATCGACCGAAAAACTCACCAGGCCCGCGCCTGACGTGTCCACCGAAACACGCGACCCCGCCACCAGCCCCACCGAGCCGGCGTCGGCGTTGATGGACCCGGTGTTGCTTACATTGGGGGCAGCCAGCAGCACGTAGCCGCCGCGCGCGGCCCGGATGTTTCCGCCGTTGGTCACGGCACCTGCATTGCCACTGCTGCTGAAGGTGTAGCGACCGGCCATGAAGTCCTCGTTGCTGAGGGCCAGGGTGGACGCGACCAGACCGCCCACATGGACTTGCGCACCGGGCGCAAACATGACACCGGAGGGGTTGATCAGAAACACCTGACCATTGGCGCTGAGCGAACCATAAATGGAAGATGGAGCCGCTCCCGTCACCCGGTTCAGCGCGACCGAGGCCGCACCAGGCTGCACAAACTGCATGGACTGCCCCGCACCGATATTGAAGCTTTGCCAGTTCAGGATGGCTTTATCGCTGCCCTGGGTGACCACCATGGCATTGGCGTTGGGTGTGCTGATGTTTGCCTGGCCGGCCACGAGGCTAGCGCCCTCGGGCAAGGCCGTCGCCAGCGTTGAAAAGCCCGCCAGCAAGGCCGTCAGCAGCTGGGACAAAACACGGCCGCTGCGCAGGCGATACGTGGCGGTGAGCTTGCGTGACAGGCGAACCACCACCGTGCGAACCGCCCAGGGGCGGTAGGCGCCGTGTTTTGCGGATGGATGGGTCATGGCTGTTTTCCTGCGCCGCAGTCAGAACCACTTCTGGGCGGACACCCAGGCGCGCGGCGAACGGTCCGGATCACCGGTGGAAGGCATGGAGCGGGTCGTGCGCCAGGCCAGGTAGGTGGTGATCAGGAAATTGTTGACTCGCCCTGCCAGCGCGCCTATGCCCACGGAGCCCAGGGCGATCCGGTTGGTCACGCCCGGCACGGCAGAGTCATCCTGGTTGAACCGAACCGTTCCGTAGTCATAAAAGGCCGCCAGGCTCACCGGCTCACCGGCCAGCATGACGGGCGCCGGCAACTGGTAGCGGTACTCGAGATTGAGCAGCAGCCCGGCGTCCCCGATGCCTTCGCCCACCGGGTAGCCCCTCACCCCGTTGGGGCCGCCCAGCGCCATTTTTTCGGCAGAAGCAAGGTTTCGGGAGGCCAGCTGGGTCTGAAAGCCCAACAGCACACTGGACGCGCTGCCGAACAGCTGGGTGCGCTGGAATTCGAGGTTGAGCTTGCCGAAGCCGCCTGCGGTCCGCAAGCCGCCGGGGCCCTGGTCGAAACCGAGGTTGATCGCATCCAGCCGGGTGCGTCCCAGCGTCCCGGTCAGGGCGTAACTGTTGAAGCCGCCGGCCCCGACCAGGAGATCGGAGAAATTACCCAGCAAGCCGATACGCGTCGATGCGATGCGGCGCTCACTGTCGTTGGCCGGCGTGGCGATCTGGTCGCTGAATTTTTTGTGTTCCAGGCTGAGCAGACCATACAGGTTGTTGTCACGCGAACGGATCAGCGGCCGGGTCAGGGAAACGCCCAGGATGTCCGCTTTGCCGGTGGCCCCCAGCGCTGCAAATTGTTCGCCCAGGGCGTAGTCGGTCCGGGCGGCACTGACCGCGAGCCGGGTTCCGGCGGCATCGACGGGAACCGCGTACGCCAGGCGGTACAAATTGCTGCGTGTGGCGTTGCTGGTCTGGACGCGCGCGCTGAACACATCGCCGCGCCCCAGCAGGTTGCTGACATTGAGGTTGGCCGACACATGCAGGGGCCCGGCCGCGCGTGCGCCGAAGTTGTCCACGGCTACCGAGCCATCCACCTGCGGACCCTGCGCCCGAATCGTCACGGTCACATCGGCCTGCCCGGGCCGCTGGCCCGGCTCGACCGTGGCGCTGGCTTCCACGCCGGCCAAGTCCCGCAGAAGCAGCACGGGCTTGTCCAGCAGGTATTCGCTGATCAACGCCCCGGGTTGCAGATTGGCGCCCACCACGCGCCGGGCGTAGGACGCCGACCCGTTGTCGCCCTCGAACTGAACAAGGACCCTGCCGATGCGCGCCTCGATCACGGCAATGGTGACCGTCCCGCCGACCGCCTGGAAGGCTTGCTCGGGCAGGTAGGCTTCCGTCAGAAGGTAACCCTGCGCCCGGTAATACCGGCTGACAAGGGCTGCGGCCTCCGTCAGTCCTGTCAGGTCGGTCGTCCGGCTGACGCGATCCGCCAGCAGGGCTGCCAGTGTTTCCTGGTCAAAGAGGCTGTTGCCCTCGAAGCGGAACCCGGCCGGCGTGATGGACACCGCGGCCTGAACCGGCAGGACCGGTTTTCCGGCAGGCAGGCTGATCGGCGGCGCGCCCGGCTTCGGCAGCAGGGGAATCTGGCGTTGCGGCTCCTGCAGGGTACCGGCGTCCGGCCGGCGGACGGTCTGTGCGAAAACAGACGAGCCGCCCGGCGCCAAAAGCACCAGGCAGGAAACCAGCAAAAAACGAGGCCGCAGGTAGTGACGCTTCAAAGAAAATTTGATTGTTAAAAATATTTAAGCAAGGCAACAAATTGTATTAAGCACTTATTGGGCCTTTCGTCAACAGTCGCGCGGGCCTGTTGATGGAAACGACTTACAGATGTCGCAACAACCAAACAAAACCGGGGGTTTTTCACAAATCCAGGCGCAGAAAACAACGTAGCCGGAAAACGAAAGCCAGGCTGGCGATAACTTCTATCCATGCGGTAGCCAATCTCAATTGGCCAGTTAAATAGTCAATAGATATAGTAGTTAGAACATTAATAATTTTCAGCTATCGTGTAATCCGAACTGAAAAACTGTTATTTCCTCCACCAGAGAGCAAGGAATCTGAACATGGCCAAGCTTGTACGTGCCAATTTGCCCACACTGAAAAAAACAGCTAGCTACTACGTGGTTCACGTCACGGTGGCAGCAGGCGTGGCGTATGCCGTGACCGGCAATCTGCTGCTGTCCCTCACGCTGAGCCTGCTCGAGCCCGCGATTCAGGCCATTGCCTTTTTCTTCCACGAAAAGGCCTGGCAACACTGGGGCGGCCGGGCCGCCGCAACACCGGCTGCGATGGGCACCGGCGCCTGAACCGGCGCCGCCTGCTCTATCGGCGCGGGTCTGGCCTGCATGGAACCGCGTGACCAGAACCGCTGCGGGAACCATGGTGGTTATTACCGCAAAAGCAGCTTACTCTGACGATCGTCCGGTATACAACCGGCAACAGCCGGCTACTGCGGCTACTGGCTCTGCCCCTCGGTGTAGGTAGGCGTAGTTATTGTCTGAGAATCCCCTGCAATATCAAGCGCTTAGCAATCAATTAAGGAAATGCTTTTTCGGCATGCACCGTATTTCATGTCGCAGTCCTACTGAAACCCCATAGTTAGTGGCATCCGCGCAGGTCAAGCAAAAGGCCGGGCGAATGTCGCGATGTTTTCGGTTCAGTGAGACGTCAACCCGCCTATCTCGATGTGGTGCAGAGCTACTCCGAATGCCATGTCCATCGGCCGCCTCAGGCGAACAGTTGTTGGTCATTTACTTTGGTCATTTTTATGGCTAAAGTGGGAAGAATCCCAGTCTTTAGCTATTCTTCTGACTTTTATGAATGACCGTCACACCGTCGAAGAATTGCAGGGCGAAATAGGTGAGCAGCTTCGTGCCGCCAGGTTGAGATCTAACCTGTCCCAGGCAGATGTTGCGAAACAAGCCGGTATTTCTATTGGAGCGGTCAAAAACTTGGAGTGCGGAGTTGGGGCGACCGTCAAAACTTTGGTGGGTGTGGTCAAGGTGTTGGGGCGGGTTCAATGGATCCTGAGCTTGCAGCCGCCTGTGACCATTAGTCCCATGGACATGCTTCGGGCTTCCAAAGCTAAGCGGCAAAGGGCCGGAAAGCCCAGGAAAAATACCGGCTCAATTGTGTGAATCTGGATTGATTCCGAACGCCTGACCGCAGAGAGTCTCCCGAATTGGCCAATCGTTTTACCGATATTGCTGGCGAGGACTCATGAGATATTTAGCTTCACCGGCAAGCCCATGTCGTGCCCGCCCTGCGCGGTGTTGACTGCAACGCGCAACGAGTGCGAGCATCCATACCAATGGGTCGGCTTGAAGCGCGACTATTTTCAACAGCGGATAGACGGAGTTTCTTCGCAGGGCATGCTGAGCTTTCGTTCCGCCCGCTGGTGGTCATGGGCCTCAATCAGCTCCCAGGCTAGATGTGACGGCGATAGGATAATGCGCTGTGCCAGACCCTCAGCTGACCCAATCCGACCCGCCAATCGCTCGGTGCATCCACACCGGGCTGCCAGCCTCGACGCTGGCCGAACGAGGGGCCAACGGCCATTGCTCCGTCCACGAGGTCATCGCGGAAGTAATGACTGCGTGTCACAACTACGGGAACACCGGCGGCTGTGGCTGAGCGCACACCCAGCGGCGAGTCTTCGATGGCCAGAACCTCGGCCGGGTGCAACTTTAACTGCGCTAGAGCTTGCTGGTAAGCCTGCGGATGGGGCTTCTTGTTCGACGCATCTTCGCCGCAGACTAGGACATCGAACCACTGCCGCCACTGCGTCCCGAGCTGAACCGATAGCAGTGCCTCCACGTTGACACGGCTGGTAGTGGTGACGATGCCCATAGGAAGGTCAGCGCGCAGGCAATCGTCCACCAGCTCGCGCACGCCCTCGCGCAGCGGCAACTGCTGATCGCGCACGATACACACATAGTATTCGCTCTTCAACGCGTGTAGCCGCCGCGCCAGCGCCTCGCGATGTTTAGGGCGCGCGGGCACGTCGGGCTGAGTAGCCATATCGTGCAGGATGCGTTCGCGTCCACCAGCCACATGCAACAACTCGCCATAGCGCTTGGGACTCCATCGCCACGGCAGCTTCAGCACTTCAAAGGCTTGATTAAACGCAACACGGTGGCCGTCCCGCTCGGTTTCCGCCAATGTGCCGTCGACATCCCACAGAACGGCGGACAGCACTGCCACCTCTCAGTTGTAGCGCGCAGCCATGGCATCCAGAGCCACGGGCCGGATGCGATCAGCGTGGCCCGCGCAGCCGAAGGCTTCGAAACGCGCCACGCACACGCCGCGGGCTGCCTTCTTGGCGGCTATCAGCGCCTTGCGCGGATCAAACTCACTTCGGTCCATCGCAAACGCTTGCCGCATTGCGCCCGTCATCGCCAACCTGATATCGGTATCGATGTTGACTTTGCGGACACCATTCGCGATGCCGCGGCGAATTTCCTCTACCGGCACGCCATAGGTTTCCTTGATATCGCCACCGTGCTGGCGAATGATGGCAAGCCACTCCTGCGGGACACTGGACGAGCCATGCATAACCAGGTGCGTGCCTGGAACGGCCGCGTGGATCTTGGCGATGCGATCAATTGCCAGGATATCGCCGGTTGGCTGGCGGGTGAACTTGTAAGCACCGTGGCTGGTACCGATAGCGATAGCCAGCGCATCCACGCCGGTCTTGATCACAAAGTCACGCGCCTGCTCGGGGTCGGTCAAAAGCATATCAATGTCCAGCGTTCCCTCGGCGCCTACGCCGTCTTCCTCGCCGGCCTGGCCGGTTTCGAGGGAGCCGAGACAACCCAACTCGCCCTCAACCGACACGCCTACATCATGGGCGAATTCGCACACACGACGGGTAACCTCAACGTTGTATTCGTAGCTGGCGGGCGTCTTGGCGTCCTCTTCGAGCGAGCCGTCCATCATTACGCTCGAGAAGCCTGAGCGAATCGACTGCTGGCATACCGCGGGACTCGCGCCGTGGTCCTGATGTAGCACCACCGGAATATCGGGATGCGATTCCAGGGCACCCAAAACCATGTGCCGCAGATAGGCCTCCCCGGCATATTTACGTGCGCCGGCGGAGGCCTGCAGGATGACGGGACTTCGCGTTTCGTGCGCCGCCTCCATGATGGCCTGAATCTGCTCCAGGTTATTAACGTTGAATGCCGGCACGCCATAGCTGTTCTCGGCAGCGTGGTCCAGCAGTTGTCGTAAAGAAATGAATGCCATGACAGGTTCCTTAGGTTCTGATGAAATCGATTTAGCCCGTGCTGCGCTCGTGGAGTACGGCCAGTGCGGGCAAGGTTTTACCCTCCAGCATCTCGAGGAAGGCCCCACCACCGGTGGAGATGTAGCTCACGTCCTTGCCGATGCCGTAACGGGCGATGGCGGCTAGGGTGTCGCCGCCACCGGCAAGGCTGAACGCGGGTGATCGCGCAATAGAATGCGCCAGCGTTTCGGTGCCATGGCCGAAAGCATCGAACTCGAAGACGCCAAGGGGTCCGTTCCAGACGATGGTGCCGGCTGCTTCGATTTGCTGCGCAAACATCGTGGCTGTAACCGGTCCAACGTCAAGGATGAGGTCGTCGTCTTCCACATCGGCTGCGACCTTCACTGTCGCCTCGGCATCAGCGGCAAAGCGCTTGGCAACAACGACGTCCACCGGAATAGGCACCTCGGCACCTCGCGCACGCATGGCCTGAATCACGACGCGAGCCTCATCGACCAGATCGGGTTCAACCAGCGAGCGGCCTACAGGCAGGCCTGCGGCGAGCAAAAAAGTATTGGCAATGCCTCCGCCCACGATCAGGCGGTCGACTTTCTGGGACAGGTTGCGCAGCAGCGTGAGCTTGCTGCTGACTTTGGAGCCACCCACGATGGCCACCAGCGGGCGCCGCGGTGCGGCCAGTGCCTGACCGATCGCATCAATCTCTGCCGCCAGCAAAGGTCCGGCGCAGGCAATCGGCGCGTGCTGCGCGATGCCGTGGGTCGACGCTTCGGCGCGGTGGGCCGTGCCAAAGGCGTCGTGCACAAAGATATCGCACAGCGCCGCCATCTGTGCAGCCAGACGCTGGTCATTGGCCTTTTCGCCAAGATGAGCTCGGCAGTTCTCCAATAACACGACCTGGCCCGGTTGCACCTCTACGCTATCGAGCCAACGCGAAACCAGCGGCACTTCGCATCCCAACAATTCGCCCAACCGTCTCGCAACTGGCGCTAAAGAATCACGCGGTTCGAGCGCGCCCTCAATAGGCCGACCCAAGTGCGATGTGACCATCACCGCAGCGCCAGCGCGAAGCGCCATTTCGATGCACGGCACTGAAGAGCGAATGCGCGTGTCCTCAGTGATGCGGCCGCTGTCGTCCAATGGCACGTTGAGATCGGCGCGAATAAAGACCCGTCGCCCACGTACAACACCCGACGCCGTTACGTCGGCGAATCGAAGCATCTTCATGGCGCAGCCATGAGTGCACATGCTGTGTCCAGCATGCGGTTGGAAAAGCCCCACTCATTGTCATACCAGCTGAGTACTTTAACCAACCGCCCGTTGCCAGACACGCGTGTCTGTGTTGCGTCGAAAGTGCTGGACAGCGGACTGTGATTGAAGTCCACAGACACCAGCGGCTCGGTGCTATAGCCCAGCACGCCCCGCAATTCACCTTCACTCGCGCGGCGCAAGATAGCATTGACCTCGTCCACCGTCGTGGGGCGACCGCTCACGAACGTCAGGTCCACGGCCGAAACATTGATCGTAGGCACGCGGATGGCGAAGCCGTCGAGCTTGCCGTTGAGCTCCGGCAGCACCAGCCCTACAGCCGCGGCCGCGCCGGTTTTAGTGGGAATCATCGATTGCGTAGCGGATCGCGCCCGGCGCAGGTCTTCATGGTAGACGTCGGTAAGCACCTGGTCATTTGTGTAGGAATGCACCGTGGTCATCAGGCCTGACTCAATGCCCAGTGCGTCGTGCAGCGGCTTGGCCAGTGGCGCCAGGCAATTGGTTGTGCAGCTCGCGTTTGAGACGACCGTGTCCGCTGCGCGCAGCCGTTTGTGGTTGACACCGTAGACCACCGTCGCATCCACATCGGCACCCCCGGGGGCCGAGATCAACACCTTTCGCGCGCCGGCCTTCAGGTGCGCGGACGCCTTCTCTTTGCTGGTGAACAGGCCCGTGCATTCCAGCACCACGTCCACCTTTAGCTCGCGCCAGGGTAGCTCGGCCGGGTTGCGGCTAGCCAGAACACGAATGCGGTCACCGTTCACGATAAGGCAATCGCCGTCCACGCCCACATCGGCGGCAAAACGGCCGTGGACCGTGTCGTAGCGGGTCAGGTGGGCATTGGTGGCCGGCTGGCCGAGGTCATTGATGGCTACGATCTGCAGGTCGTGTTTTTCTGCTGATTCATAGTGGGCGCGCAGGACATTGCGGCCGATGCGGCCGTAGCCATTGATAGCGATTCGGATGCTCATGCTGTAGGTTGAGTTGAGTGTGGAAAAACAGATGCGACGCGAGCGGGCCTCCCGCCACCTCTGCGCAACAGGCCAGGCAGATCGGCCAGAGTTTCGACGTAGGCGTCGCATGGCAATGCCCGTGGCTCGCCGCCTTCGTTGTAGCCATAGGGCACACACACCACAGGAATACCTGCAGCGCGCGCGGCCGAGACATCGTTTTGGGAATCGCCCACCATTAGCGTGCGGCCAGGCTCCACATACAGTGCCTGGCATGCCAGCAGCAGGGGCTGGGGGTCGGGCTTGCCTCGCTCGCAGTTGTCGCGGCCGATCACAACATCGATCCAGCCGGCCAAGTGCATACGCTGCAGCAACTGCGTAGCGATCCTCTGGTGCTTATTGGTTACTACGGCCAATTTGAGACCCATGGACTGCAACCCGCTTAGGCCCTCGGAAACTCCCTCATAACGGCAGGTTTTGGATGCGTCATAGCGCACCAAGGTGTCATAGTGACTCAGGAACCGGACGATCAGTGATTGCAGCAAGACGGGCCCAGCCTCGCGACGCAGGTGGCGCAAAGCGCGCTCCATCAGCACCTGGGCCCCGCCACCGATCATCTGGCGCACGTCGGCGGGATCGATCGAAGCAAAATCGAATTCTGCGAGCGTCAGGTTCAGCACCGAGGCCACGTCTGCGGCGCTGTCGACAAGCGTGCCGTCCAGATCCAGCAACACCGCCTCCAGCGGCACGCCATTCCATCGCGGGGCATCAGCGGCTCGGCTCCGGATCATTGGACCACCTCTTGCCGGGCGAGCTGCGCCGCGCGTTCCACCACGGCTTGCACGGTGAGACCGAGCGCCTCGCACACCTGAGGCGCTGGTGCTGACTCGCCGAAACGGTCGATGCCGACCACGTCGCCGCCGAAGCCGGTGTACGCACGCCAGAAGTTGGTCACCCCCGCCTCAATTGCCAGCACCGGGGTTTCACGCGGCAGTACGCTCTCGCGATAATCGGCTCCCTGCTGGTCAAACTCGCGGCAGTTGGGCATGGAAACCACGCGTGCGGCGATGCCTCGCGCCGACAGCACCTCACGCGCTTGCAAGGCCAATGCCACTTCTGAGCCTGTGGCCAGCAGTGTGACCCGCGCATCGGGCAAGCCGCAGACCAGGTAGCCTCCGCGCCGAATAGCCGCAAGCTGTTGCACATCGCGCGATACGTGCGGTAAGTTCTGGCGTGACAGGATAAGGCAGCTTGGCCCATCGCGCCGCTCGATGGCGGCCTGCCAGGCGACAAAGGTTTCCACGGCATCGCAGGGCCGCCACACCGAATTGCCCGGAATTAGCCGCAGGCTCGCCACGTGCTCAACCGGCTGATGAGTGGGCCCATCCTCACCCAACGCAATGCTGTCGTGCGTGAAGACATAGACGACGGGCAAGCGCATTAACGAGGACATCCGGATCGCATTCCGTGCGTAGTCGGAGAACACAAGGAAGGTGCCACCATAAGGCTGGTACCCGCCGTGCAAGGCGATACCGTTCATCGCCGCACTCATACCGAATTCCCGCACGCCCCAGTTGATGTGGTTGCCCCACATTCCGCGCCGTACGGGAACGCTGGCGGGCGTGTCGGTCAGGTTCGAAGCGGTGAGGTCGGCCGATCCGCCCAGTAGCCCCGGCGTGATCGGCAACAGCGCGGTGATGGCGTTCTGCGAAGCCTTGCGTGAAGCGATGCTGGCGCCTTGCGCCGAAACTTGCGCCAAGGCCTGCGCACTGGCTTTATGCCAACCCTCGGGCAGACCGCGCTGAATCACGCGCAAGTCAAATTCCGCCGCCTCTGTTGGGCAGGCCTTCGCATAGGCCTCAAATCGCCGCTGCCAGCTCGCCTGTTTCGCGGCGCCGTTGGCGCGAGCGTCCCAGGCCGCCCGGATGTCCTCAGGAATCTCAAACGGTGCCCAGGGCCAGTCCAACGCCTCGCGCGTGGCCGCTACTTCCGCCGGACCGAGCGCTGCACCGTGCACATCGTGCGTACCGGCCCGGTTCGGACTGCCTTGGCCGATCACAGTCTTGCAACACACAAGCGTCGGCTTGCCCACATCGTCACAGGCATGGCGCAGCGCAGCGTCGATGGCAGCTGCATCGTGGCCATCCACGTCGCGGATCACACGCCAGCCGTAAGCCTCGAAGCGCTTTGGTGTATCGTCTGCAAACCAGTGTTCGACATGACCGTCGATGCTAATGCCGTTGTCATCGTAGATCGCCACCAGCTTCGACAGCCCCAGTGTTCCCGCGAGCGAGCAGGCTTCATGACTAAGGCCCTCCATCATGCAGCCGTCGCCCAGAAATACCCAAGTACGGTGATCCACGATCGTGTGGCCATCCCGATTGAACTCTTGGGCAAGCAAACGCTCGGCCAGCGCCATGCCTACCGCATTGCCCAGCCCTTGGCCCAACGGTCCGGTTGTTGTTTCCACGCCTGGCGTCATTCCCAGCTCGGGATGGCCCGGTGTGCGGCTATGCAGTTGGCGAAAGCGCATCAGTTCGGCTATTGGCAGGTCGTAGCCCGTCAAGTGCAGTAGCGCGTAGAGCAACATAGAGCCGTGGCCGTTGGATAGCACGAATCGGTCGCGGTCCGGCCACTGCGGATCCAGCGGGTTGTGCTTGAGGTGGCGGCGCCAGAGCACTTCGGCAATGTCGGCCATGCCCATGGGCGCGCCAGGATGGCCACTCTTGGCTTGCTCTACGGCATCGACCGCAAGCATGCGCAGGGCATTGGCAAGGGTGCGCGCGCCGATCATGCTGCCGCCCTCCGCTTCTGGTCCATCAGGCGCAGAATCATCGGCGTAAAGATCAGCTGCATGGCCAGGCCCATCTTGCCGCCAGGCACTACGATGTTGTTGGGTCGACTCATCCACGAGTCGTGCAGCATCGACATCAAATAGGGAAAGTCGATACCCTTAGGGTCTGCGAACCGTATCACCACCATCGATTCGTCAGCACTGGGAATGTCCTTGGCGATCAGCGGATTGCTGGTATCTACCGTGGGTACTCGCTGGAAATTGACATGAGTTCGGCTGAACTGCGGACAGATGTGGTTCACGTAATCGGGCATGCGACGCAGGATAGTGTCCATCACCGCCTGCTGGCTATAGCCGCGCAGGTTTTGGTCGCGATGCAGCTTCTGAATCCACTCCAGATTGATGATGGGCACCACACCCACCAAAAGATCGACATGGCGTGCCACATGCACGTCCTCGCCAACATAGCCGCCATGCAGGCCTTCGTAGAACAGCACGTCACTCTCGCCCGCCATGGGCAGCCAGGGCGTGAAGGTGCCCGGCTCGCCGCCGAGCTCCTTGGCTTCGCCGACGTCGTGGATGTAACGGCGTACCTGCCCACGGCCGGTTTCGCCATAGTCTTTAAAACTGCGTTCAAGTTCGGACAACAGGTTGGCCTCGGGACCAAAATGGCTGATCGGCGGACCCTCGCCTGAGTCGGCCTGGCGCACTCGCTCGCGCATTTCGACGCGGTTGTAACGGTGGAAAGAATCGCCCTCGATGACTTGGGCACGAATGCTCTCGCGCCGGAAAATGTGCGAGAAACTTTTCATCACAGTGGTGGTGCCGGCACCGGACGAACCGGTAACGGCAATGACGGGATGGCGCGTGGACATGGCTTCGCCTCAGGAGTTAAAAATAACGATGGACGAACGCTCAACCGAGCACTTCGGGTCGGTATAACGAACGTTCGTTGAATAGCGGCGAGACGTACGGATGGGCTGTGCCGTTGTCGTGCTCGACGTGGTAACGCTCGATGCGGTCTACCTCGTTTCGAGAACCCAGGATGACGGGCACGCGTTGATGCAGCGCGGCAGGTTGCACATCGAGTAGCCGCTCGCGGCCGGTGCTGGCACGGCCGCCGGCCTGCTCCACCAGCATGGCAATAGGATTGCCCTCGTACATCAACCGAAGGCGCCCGGGTTTGGTTGGGTCCTTTGTGTCGCGTGGGTACATGAATACGCCGCCACGCATCAGGATGCGGTGGACCTCGGCCACCATGGAGGCGATCCAGCGCATATTGAAGTCGCGTCCGCGCTCGCCAGTACGGCCGGCCTGGCACTCGGTCACATAACGATGCACCGGCGGCTCCCAGAAGCGTGCATTGCTCGTGTTGATAGCAAATTCGCTGCTATCGGGTGGAATGGCCATCAACGGATGCGTCAGGATGAAATTGCCGATTTCTCGGTCGAGCGTGAATCCGTACGTACCCTTACCCACCGTCAGAACCAGCATGGTCGCCGGTCCGTAGATCGCGTAGCCCGCGGCAACCTGTTCGCACCCCGGTTGAAGGAAGTCTGCTTCGGCTGGCGGCCGATCGCCGGCGTGGCTGAGGATCGAAAAAATGGTACCCACAGATACGTTGACGTCGGTGTTGGATGAACCATCCAGCGGGTCAAACACAAGCAGGTAGGGGCCACGGCGGAACTCGGCGGGAATAGGCACCGGCTCGTCGTTCTCTTCGGAGGCCATGCCCGCTACCAGCCCGCCCCACTCACAGCTCTTGATTAGTGCTTCGTTCGCCAGCACATCCAGCTTCTTTTGTGTCTCGCCCTGTACGTTGCGCGCATCCAGCTCGCCCAGGTAACCGCCCAGCGCGCCCTTGGCCGTCATGGCCGAAATCGCCTTGACGGCGGCCGCCACGTCCACCAGCAGCGCGCCGAGGTCATTGGCGCCCTCGATGCCTTTGAGCTGCTGCAGCAGGAATTTCGATAGAGTGGTTCGTCCGAGATGCATGCCTCTTCTCCTATAGTGTTAGATGTCTTATTGGGCGAGGCTGAGGGCAAACACGCGGCTTGCGCGAATGTCATCTTCTGCCAGTGTGGTGAGGTCGTCGGCCGTCAGCTCGCGGTCGGCATCGGCGAACAGGCGGCTCGCCTGACGCAGTCGCGCACGATCTAGCGCATTGCGCACGCTGCGTGCGTTGGCAAAGTGCGGCTGGCAGCTGCGCAGCCCGAGATAGCTATCGAAGGCATCGCGCGCGCCGGGCCCAAATCGATAACTCATGCCTTCGAGCAGTTTGTCGGCAATGTGCAGCAGCTCGCCGCCTGAGTAGTCGGGGAAAACGAGGTGGTGTGCGATGCGTGAACTCATGCCCGGGTTGGACTGAAAGAAGGTGTCCATCCGGTCCTGATAACCGGCCAGAATGACAATCAGATCGTCTCGCTGGTTCTCCATGACCTGCAGCAATATCTCGATGGCTTCCTGGCCGTAGTCGCGCTCGTTTTCTGGGCGGTACAGATAGTAGGCCTCGTCAATGAACAGAACTCCGCCCATCGCCTTTTTTAGAACCTCGCGAGTCTTCGGTGCGGTATGTCCGATGTACTGACCCACCAGGTCGTCACGCGTAACGGCGACGAGATGGCCCTTTCGAACATAGCCCAGGCGGTGCAGGATCTGCGCCATGCGCATTGCCACCGTGGTCTTGCCGGTGCCCGGATTTCCGGTGAAACACATGTGTAGTGACGGCGCGTGAGCCGACAGCCCGACGTTGGTGCGCAGCTTGTCGATAACCAGCAGCGCCGCAATGTCGCGAATGCGTTGCTTAACCGGCGCCAGGCCCACTAGGTCGCGGTCCAGTTCGCCCAGAACCTCCATGACTTGGCTCTGTGCCAAAACACCATTGACGGTGCGAGGCAATCTCTCTGTTGCAGCCGGCATAGGCTCTGGCTGCTCCATGGCACGGACGGCGTAGGCGGGCAAACCCATCACGCGGCCTCCAAGGATTGTGCGGCGAGTTCGGTCCGCATTGCCTCGATCACGGCCCGGTAATCTGGCTGACCAAAAATGGCGCTGCCGGCCACAAAGGTGTCGGCCCCTGCGTCCGCGACGCAGCGGATGTTGTCGGTCTTGATGCCTCCATCGACCTCCAGGCGAATGTCCTTGCCGCAGCGTTCAATGCGCTTGCGCGCCTGCTCGATTTTTCGCAAGGCCGAATCGATGAAGCCCTGTCCGCCGAAGCCCGGGTTCACGCTCATGATTAGGATAAGGTCGATGTCGTCGATCACCCAGTCCAGCACGTCCAGCGGTGCGGCCGGATTGAACGCCATTCCAGCTTTCACGCCGCGCGCCTTGATGGCCTGCACACTGCGGTGCACGTGCGCGGAGGCGTCCGGATGGAAACTGATGTAGTCGGCGCCTGCCTCAGCAAAAGTCTGCGCCAGCGCGTCAACCGGCTGCACCATCAGATGGACGTCCAGCGGCACTTTTGTGCCGTCCGCGCGGACGCAGTGGCGCTTGAGAGCCTGCGCCACGCCCGGGCCGATGGTCAAATTCGGCACGTAATGGTTGTCCATCACGTCGAAGTGAATCCAATCAGCCCCGGCGTCCACGACATCGCGCACCTCGTCACCAAGGCGAGCAAAGTCGGCGGCCAGGATGGATGGTGCGATGCGATACATGCGGCTTACTCCGTGTAACGCTGCGACTCGGCCGCATCGGTGGCGTAGCTGTGCACTGAGTAGCGCAGCGTCCGTCCATTGACTTCCTGACGCACCAGTCCGAATCCGGGTTCTGAGGCCGGTCGATTCACGATGAAAGACATCGCAACGGTCTCAGCACCGCGGGTGGAGTCGAACGCCATCAGGCGGATGTAATGGTGAGGAAAGGTCTTGCGGCACTGCTGCAGCTCGACCATGGCGCCTGCCGCGTCGCGCAGGTCGAACATGGGCATGCCAAACATTTCCCAATATGTGTTGCGCGGGTGCGGATCGTCGGTGTACTCCACGCTCCAGGCGTAGCCGCGTTGCAGGCCGTAGTCGATCTGTGCAGTGATCTCAGCATCGGTCAGATCGGGTAGAAAGCTGAACTGGCCTTGCGTGATCCGGCCGGTTGGGTTGGTCATCATGGTCGGGGTTCCCTTCGGGTCAAAGCGAGGTGGCAGGCGTCACGGCGTAGTCGCTCGTGTCGGTGGAGGCATAGTTGAAGCTAATATCGCCCCAGGTATCGAGGGCTTGCTTCAGCGGCGTACAGAACTGCGCAGCGGTGCGCAGGATCTCCGGTCCCTCAGTCTTGATATCGCGACCTTCGTTACGAGCCTTGACCATCACTTCCAGCGCCACGCGGTTGGCTACAGCGCCGGCCTGGATGCCCGCGGGGTGGCCGATCGTGCCGCCACCGAATTGCAGGATCACGTCGTCACCGAAGAGGTCCAGCAACTGGTGCATCTGCCCCGCATGGATGCCACCGGAAGCGACGGGCATCACCTTCTTCATGTCGGCCCAGTCCTGGTCGAAGAACAGACCACGCGGCAGGTCCTGCTTGGTATAGCTGTCACGGCATACGTTGTAGTAGCCCTGCACCGTCATCGGATCACCTTCCAGCTTGCCTACAGCCGTGCCTGTGTGCAGATGATCCACTCCGGCCAGGCGCAGCCACTTGGCGATCACTCGGAAGCTCACACCATGGTTCTTCTGCCGCGTGTAAGTGCCGTGACCGGCTCGATGCATGTGAACGATCATGTCATTCTTGCGCGCCCAGTTCGCCATGGACTGGATGGCACTCCAGCCAATGACCAGGTCTAGCATGATCACCACCGAACCCAGTTCCTTGGCAAATTCGGCCCGCTCGTAGATGTCCTCCATCGTCGCGCCGGTAACATTCAGATATGAGCCCTTGACCTCGCCAGTGGCGGCGCTGGCTTTGTTCACCCCGTCCATCACGTACAGGAAGCGGTCGCGCCAGTGCATGAAGGGTTGCGAGTTGATGTTCTCGTCGTCCTTCATGAAGTCCAGGCCGCCCTTGAGTCCTTCATAGATGACGCGGCCGTAGTTGCGGGCGGACAGGCCCAGCTTGGGCTTGGTCGTCGCACCCAGTAACGGGCGGCCGAACTTATCCAGACGTTCGCGCTCGACCACCAGGCCGGTCGGCGGGCCTTTGAAGGTCTTCACGTACGCCACTGGAATACGAATGTCTTCCAGGCGCGCTGCTTTCAGCGGCTTGAAGCTGAAGACATTGCCGATCAGGCTGGCCGTCATATTCGCGATCGAGCCTTCTTCGAACAGGATGAGGTCGTAGGCCACCCAGGCGAAATACTGACCCGGCAGGCCCGGTACTGCCTCGACCTTGTAGGCCTTGGCTCGGTAGCTATCGCAAGCGGTCAGGCGATCGGTCCAGACCACGGTCCAGGTGGCTGTGCTGGACTCGCCAGCAACGGCCGCTGCGGCTTCGATCGGGTCGACCCCATCTTGTGGCGTGATACGGAACAGACACAGCGTGTCTGTTTCCTTGGGTATGTAATCGCCGTCCCAATAGCCCATCTGGCGGTACTTCAGCACTCCGGCGCTGTAGCGTTTTTTTGCGTCGGTGATGACGCCTTCATCAACTGGTTTGTTCATCCTTTTCTCCAATCGCATCGCTATATCTAGCGGCTTGGATGAACTTTAGAGGCGCCTATCATTTAAGAAAAGTCAAATATAATTACTTCATCATTAAGATTTACTGAATGAAGAACGTCACTCTGCGCCAACTGCGGGTTTTTGCTTCTGTGGGCAAGCATCTGAGCTTTGTCCGCGCCGCCGAAGAGCTCGCGCTGTCACCTCCCGCGGTGTCCATGCAGATCAAGGACTTGGAACAGCAGGTGGGCCTGCCACTGTTTGACCGCAACAGCCGCACCGTTTCACTTACGACTGTGGGCGAGTACGTGCTCGCGCATGCGCGCCGCGTTCTGGCCGTGATGCGTGACGCCGAGGACCTCGTGGCCAACTTCAAGGGGCTCAAAGGCGGCGCGCTTGACGTGGCCATGGTGAGCACAGCCAAGTACTTTGTACCGCGCCTGCTGACTCAATTTCGGCGCGACCATCCCGGCGTGGAGATTCATCTACATGTGGCCAACAATCGCGCGCAGATAGTGGAATTAATGCGTCAAGGCGAAGTGGAGTTGGCAATCATGGGCCGCCCGCCGCACGAATGGGCGACACGGGCCGAGCCCTTCGCACTGCATCCCCACGTGCTGGTGACCGCAATCGATCATCCCTTCACCCAGATGGAGCGTGTTCCGGTCGAGGCCCTGTTGCGCGAAGGTTTCATCATGCGCGAGCAGGGCTCAGGCACACGGGCCGCGCTGGATGAGTACCTGAGCGCGCACCACGTTTCGGCCAAAACCGTGATGCAGATGTCCAGCAATGAGGCCATTAAGCAGGCAGTAATGGCCGGTATGGGCGTGAGCCTTTTGTCCCTGCACACCCTCGGCCTTGAACTGGATCACGGCCTGATCGCCTCACCGGAAGTCGAGGGTCTACCAGTGATGCGGCGCTGGCACGTCGTTCATACACTCGCAAAAACGCTCTCACCCGCCGCTGAGGCGTTTCGATATTTTGTCCTTGAAGAAGGAGAGGCTTTTCTGGCTAAGCACTTTCCGAGCATGCAATCTGCCGGTCGTGGCACGCACGCCGGAACTACGGAAGACCAATAGTTTCGCGCAGGGCGGGCAGCCGTAGGGTCAGTATGGCGCCGCCTTCCGCCCCATTCTCGGCACTTAGGGTACCGCCGTGCCGCTCCGCAAGGCCGTAACTGATCGACAGCCCGAGGCCCGTTCCCTTGCCCACGGGTTTGGTGGTAAAGAAAGGGTCGAAGACACACGAGAGATGCTGCGCTGGGATGCCGGGGCCGTTGTCACGAAAGCGCGCAACCCAATCGTCTCCTTCGCGCTCGATTGAGACCCACAGCACCGGAATGAAGCCGGGCCGCGTCGACGCATCGTAAGCGTTCTGGATAAGGTTCATCGCGATCTGCAGCAGCTGGCCCGAATTGCCCTTGACGAAGCAACCTGCAGGCCGTTGCCAATGGACTTGCAAGGCCTCCGCCGTACCCTTGCGAACCCAATGGATGGCACGCTCCAGCACGTCGGCCAGATCAACGGTCGTGTGCTCCTCGCGATCGACGGCAGAGAATCGTCTTAATCCTTTGACAATATCGGCCGTGCGCTGCGCGCCTTCCAGCGTGCCCTCGATGAGCGACGGTAAGTCCGCCAGCAAATCGTCAATGCGCAAGGAGGAACGCAACTGCTTTGCATCAGCCGTGTCCGGCGAGCTGGCATGTACCGCTGCAAAGTAGCGTTGCAGCCGGTCGCTGTAGCGATCAAGTGCATGTACGTTGCCTAGAACAAAGCTGATGGGATTGTTCAGCTCATGCGCTACGCCCGCAACAAGGCGTCCAAGCGAAGCCATCTTCTCCGAATGAATCAGCTGCTGCTGCGTGCGCTTGAGCGCCTCGTGCGCTTCGCGGAGTTGATGGTAGGCGCGCTTGATTTCTCCCATCGGTCGACCCACGAAGACATAGCCGAGACGCCGGCCGGCGCTGTCCAGCCGTGGCGTGCAGTTTAGGTCCACGGGGACAGAACGCCCCTGAGCATCCAGCAATTCCACCTCCAACACGGCACCTGCCCGAGAGGCAGGCGCGTTATCGAGGATCGTACGAATCTGCGCCACATCTTGCTCGCGCGCCATGAATGCAAAGATGTTGGTACGACGCAAATCTGCTTCGTCCCGGCCGACCAGCTCGCGCAAGGCCGAATTGGTCTCCTCAATGCCTCCTTCGGCATTGCACGCGAGCAGCACATCGCTCATGGCCGACAGCAAGCTGAAGATAAATTGCTGCGACTCCTCCAGCTGTGCGTTCTTCTCTTCCAGTGCGATCTCGTCGCGGACCAGCTGCGAATACACCTCATCCATTTTCTGGATGACATCCATCCAAGTGTCTTCTCCGACGCCCTCTAGCTGTCCCAGACTGCGCAGCTGCGCATCGTCCAGAGGCGACGTGCGGGGGTCAACTCGGCCGCTCATAACTCAATGCACCGTGCAGACCATGCACGGGTCGAAGGAACGCACAATATGCTGCACCGCCACAGGAGTTTTCTCTCCTGGTCGAACGGGTGCGCCTTCCAGCGCCCGCTCAAGCGCACCCGGTGTTCCGCCAGCATCGCGTGGGGAGAAATTCCACGTCGTGGGCGCAACAATCTGGTAGCTGGCAATGCGACCGTGACGCACCCTCAACCAGTGCCCCAAACTGCCCCTCGCCGCCTCCGTCAAACCGACGGCCTCGCCCTCCTGTGGGAGCGGAGCCTTGTCGCACCAGGGCTCGCCGGGGCGCAATTGTCCCAGCCAGCTTTCCATCGCTGGCACCACCAGGGCCAGTTCCATCAAGCGAGCGAGCACGCGCGTGTAGACATTCCCACCACTGCGGCCGACCGCATCGCGCAGTAGGGAGTGGCCCGCGGCAAGCTGCCGCCCGATGGCGCCGGTCTCGACCACGCGGCCACCCAAGCGTGGCGCCTTGTTCCAGGTATAGGCATTGACCTTATCCGGCTGCGGCACCGTCAGGCCTTCGGCGGGATGACGTGGGCCGCCAGCATCGGCCAGCCACGAATGAGTGGCATCCTCGCTCACGCGCTCCAAGTCAAGCGGTTCCAGCGCCTGTTGCCCGGCGTTCCACAGCCCTGGGGGGACTGCGTAGCTCCCGTCCGGCTGGCGAAACGCACCGTAAGACAGATACAAGCCCGGACCGGGACCAAGGGCATCCAGTCCTGCGCTCCGGGCGATACCCATGAACTGCCGGAAATCGCCCGCCGCAGGGTCACGTGCAACCCATGCATCCAGCGCCGATTCGCTCGCCAGCCCCGCCACTTCCTCAAGAGGCGCCGCAAACAGCGACTGTTCCAGGAAAGCGCGAAACTCGCGCACCATCCCCAACAACCGGATGCGTTCGGACGCATCGATCGGACGCGACGAGCCGCCCGGTTGCACACTGTGCGTGTGCGGCCAGCGACCGCCCAGCATCCCCATCAATTCGAACCAGCGCTGGCGCGCGGCAATGGCCCTGCGCCCATGCTCGCCCCGATGTGCCTCAAATCGACGCATGGTCTCGCGATACCAGGGTTGGCCAGCGTAAATCTCACGCGTGAAATCCGGCATGAAGAAAAGGTAGAAATGCGTCAAGTGGTCGGCCAGATTCTCGACCGCCAGCATAAGATTGATAGCATGCACTCCGTTGGGGGGCGCCTCGACACCGGCCAGCGCAGCCAGCGCTCGCGCTGAAGCGACGGACTGCGAAACCGAGCAGATTCCGCAGATACGCGGCACATAGACCAATGCATCATGAGGATCCTTACCCTGAAGAATTTGCTCGAAACCGCGGTACATGGGTGCATTGACCCGAGCCGACGCGACGCGATCTTCCGCGATGTCGAGCTGCACCTCCAAGTCACCTTCCACCCGGTTGAAGGGACCGACGATCAGGCGTTGGGTACTCATGTCAATCTCCGTTAACCTGACGTAGTGAGCGCAATGGCCGTCACTTCAAGCCTGTCTTGCGCACCGTCGGTGTAACCACCAGGTGGTCAGCGACAGCATTTTGTTTCACCCGCTTGGGTGTAGCGCTCTTGGACAATGAAGCCAATGCGACAAACCAGGCCTTGGGCATATCGGTAGGCAGGCCAATGGGAATGCCCGCGATTTTGGGCGTGGCGTGAAACGCATGCCCCGGCTCCTGAAAGCCGGGCTCGGTGCAGCTGATGCAGGCATAGCCACCGCGCGTGCACGAGCCATCTCCATTCCACAGCCGCGAGTTGCAGTCCGCATGGGCCTGCGTGCCCTTGCAACCCATGTGCTCCATCATGCAGCCTTGGTCGGAAGCCTTTTCGGCGCTAGCTTTGAACTCGTAGTACTCGTTTCGCGTGCAGCCGTGGTGAACCAGTTGGTCGGCGTAAAAGCGCGGCCTTCCAAGTGCGTCCAGGTCGCCGACGCCAAAAAGTCCGGCGGACAGCGCCATTAAAGTATCAGTCACCCACCCAGGATGGGTAGGGCAGCCCGCGACATTGATTACCGGTAGGCCCGACTTCGAGACAAACCCCGCGCCCAACAGGCCGCCACGGTGGTCATTCTCGAACTGCAGCCCACAGGCATCGGTCGGATTGGCATTTGCACCCTCACCACCGGCGGTGATGCCGCCCCAGGCCGCGCAACTGCCGATGGCGATCACGTTCCGTGCCACCTGCGCAAGCTCGCGCACCCACTGGATCATCGGAAGGCCAGTGCCCGCCAACATGTGAAAGCGTCCTGTGCCGTTGGGGCCGCGCAGCAATGATCCTTCCACACACAGGGCGTCGAGTCGCACCTCGCCCGAAAGGCACCGATGCAGCAACGCAGTGACCTCGTCCCCGCTCTCCAGTGACAGCGATGGATGCCAGAGCATGCGGATGCCTGCCCTGCGGAAAAATCCGTCAAAATCATTGGTGTCGGCGCACAGCAGCGACATGCTGCAGCCGCCGCAGCCACCCGATTGCAACCAGAGCACGTTGTATTCGGAGTTCACTTTTCCTCCAGTCCAAAACGCAACAGCTTAGCCCGCAAGCCCACACGCGACAGGCCCAGTTCCTTGGCGGCCTGTGTCTTGTTCCATCGGGTGCGCAGCATGACCTCACGCAGCACCACGGCCTCGATCGCCTGAAGACGCTGCGCGAGCGTGCCCGACTGTGGCATGGCCACGCCAGCACGGTTTGCCGCTAGGCCTGTGTGACCGTGCAGCACCTTTTGAGAGAAATCTTGCGCTCCCACGTGATCGCCATCAGCCAGCGCCACAGCCCGCGCAATCTCATTGCGCAGCTCGCGGGTGTTGCCCGGCCACGGGTAATTCATGAGTGAAGGCAACACGTCGCCGGTAAAGCTCACCCCCGGACGGCCCAGCTCGGCGGAAACATCGCCCAACAGCCGCAGCGCGATAGGCGCGATGTCGCCGGGCCGCTCACGCAGGGGAGGCATAAACAGCGTGACACCCGCGATCCGGTAATACAAGTCTTCACGAAAGCGACCTGAGCGAACCTCCTCTTCCAGATTGCGGTGAGTCGCGGCGATCACACGCACGTCCACAGGAATGGAACGCGTCGAACCAACCGGCCTTAGTTCGCGTTCCTGAAGCACGCGCAGCAGCTTCACCTGGAAGGCTGGCGTTGTCTCCCCGATCTCGTCGAGGAAGACAGTGCCGCCGTCAGCGCGCTGAAACAAACCGATGTGGTCTTCATATGCCCCAGTGAACGCGCCGCGCTTGTGGCCAAAAAGCTCTGACTCGAGCAGCGAATCCGTCAGTGCAGCGCAGTTTTCCACGACAAAGGGCGCCGTCGCCCGGAGACTGGCATAGTGGATTGCCCGTGCCAGCAGTTCCTTGCCGGTACCGGATTCGCCCAGCACCAGCACAGGCAGATCGTATCGCGCGACGCGTGCCGCGGTGTTGCAGACCGCATCCAGAGCACCACCCGACGCGCGTTCAAGCCGCTCAAAACCAAAGGCGCTACGTACGCGCGCGAGGCCATCGCTTTTTCGTTGCCGAAGGGCCGGAAGGCCCGCGCGCAATTCAAGGTCGAGATGGTGCAGGCCGCGCTGCATGTCGAGGGTCTGCACGGCTGCGTGCACAGTAGAGAGCAGGGCGTCCGGCACCCAGGGTTTAAGAATGTACTGGTAGATACCGGCGCTGTTGAGGCCCTCAATAATGTCCTCGCTGTCCGTGTACCCGGAAATAATGATGCGGACGGTTTCGGGCCAGCGTTCGCGCACTTCCTTGAGAAACTCGACCCCAGTCAACCCAGGCATGCGCTGATCGCAGAGAATGACCGCCACTGGATTGGCGATCATCAGCCGGCGCCCCTCGTCGGCGTCGCCTGCCGTCAGTACTCTGAAATCTTCGTCCAACGTACGGCGTAGCGCGTCCTGCGAACGCACTTCGTCGTCGACGATCAACACCGTCGGCATCAGGGAAGCTTGCGAAGGACGGTCCGGTGCGTTCATCGGGGAGGTTCGGTGCGGTGCAGGGCCAGGTGCCGTGGAGTCCAGGCGTGGGCAAGTTTGTGGACAAAATGATACCGTGCGACGTGGTAACTTGGATCGAAACCGTAGAAGTTGCGCCGCATCTGCGCAAGTTCCTCCTCGCGGTAGGCCGCCAACGGCTTTTCCGACTCCTCTATCGCGCGGCGCCGCTGCTTGCGCGCGAGCTGCTCTTCGTAACCAGGACTGCCGGCCAGCGCCTGCGCGCGCTGCATTGCCCGATCGAAAAAACTCGCGGCATCGTCGCCGAAACATGCATCAAGAAAGCCGTCCTCGGCCGCGTCGCCGGCCAGCTGCGGCAGCCGGGCCTGAGTCAACTCGCGCGCGCGCTGTGCACCTAGGCGGCGCGGCAATACATAAGTCCAATACTCGGAACCGTACAGGTTACCCATGTTCTTGTAGTGGGCATTCAGCACGACGCCCGGATGCGCCCACGCCTCGTCCGCGGAAAGTGCCAGAAACACTCCGCCCGCGCCCGCGTTGCCGCGCAACGCAGCCACCGTCAACCGTTCGGTCATGGTCAAGATTTCAAGCACAACATCGTCGATCGCTTCAATGTTTCGCAACGACGCGTCAGCGGCACTGCCCCCGGCGCGCTGACCTTCGGCCTCGATGGTATTGAGATGAATTCCGTTGCTGAAGAAGTCGGCGCCTCCGGCCAGAACCAGCACGCGGGTGTCGCGCGTTCGCACTTCGCGCAAGGCGTCAAGCAGGCGCCCACATTGCCGGCTGGACATCGCGCCGTTATAGAAATCGAAAGTAAGCACACCGACGCGTGCGCCTTGTGGCCCAATTTCCCGGTAGCGCAACTCGTCCCACTGCGATGGGTCACGCGACAAGGGAACGGGCAGGTCCGGCAGCCTGGCCGTGAATTCGGCGAAGATTTCGGCCGCCGGTAGTTTGAGAGGTGGTTCATCCGAGGGGTCTGGAGCGACACAAGCGTGACCGATCCAGACGCCGCCGTCAACCGTCTTTCGCAGCAGTGCATGCGCACGGCGCGCCACCACGTCACCAGCGGCTCCCGGCAACTCGCGTGCGGCTGCCGTCGCGTCATGCGCATCGAAAAAATGGCAGGGTTTACCAAACAAAGAGCCCGCCAGACCTGGTGCCCCGTCGGCACTGCGAATCTTGCGCAACACGGTGGCTGTATCGTCGCGCGACCAGTCGATGGCACGCTCGGTCTGGCGCAGCAGTGGCCAGAACTGTCCGGTGTGTGCCTCTGCGGGGAGTGCCGGCGCTTCCTCGCCGCGCTCCAGCCGACGCAGACACTGCTGCACCGCCGCCACGGCGCAGGCCGTCACTTCGTTGCGGTAGAGGCTGGCTTTGGTGCCAGCCCGCATCTCGAAGCTCTCGCTGGCCCAGACCGGACCCGCATCGAATTCGCCGGTGGCCTGCAGCACGGTCACGCCCCAGCGTAGCTCGCCGCGCAATATGGCGCGGTCCAGCGAAGACGGGCCACGGTCGCCTGGAACGCCCGGGTGCACCACCAGGCACAGGTGCTGGCGCCACACTGATTCCGTGATGCGACGCTTGAGGAAAGGCGCAAGCACTACGTCCGGTCGAAACAGTACCACCGCCTCCTCGGTCACGGAGTCGGAGATGTCCAATTCAAGGCTGACTTTGTGGCGGCTGCCTCGCAGCTGCGCGAACAGGCGTTGCGTCAGCGAATTGAAGCTGTGCGCGAGCAACAGGACGCGAAGCCTGCGCGGCTCAGTCATGACCGGTAATCCTTTGAATCAGCACCGTTGCGTGCTTGCGGCCCTGGTACATGACCAGCATTTCTTCCAAGTTCTTCATGGCCTTATAAAACTCCTTCAGGCTACGCGCCGTTAGCAGATCGTCGACCATGCTGCTGGCCTCGGGGCCATAGACCTCGGCGAGCACGCGTAACGCTCGCAGCTTGGTGGCCCCCATATCCGGCCCGGAGGACGGAGGCGCGGGAATTACCGCCGGTGAGCTCGCCGGCGTAATGCTGACTTTGACCGGCGCGGCTTCGGGGGGAGGCGGGTGCTCAGCCCGCTCAATGAGTTCCTTGCTCACCAGGATTTCCAGCAGCGCTGGCGCGTCGGGTCCGAGCTGGGCGCTTATTGATTCAATCGAGAGCTGACCATTGACCATGATCAGCGCTGAGCGCTCCCGCGCCCGTAACCCCGCTTTGCGATCTGCAAGCTCTGCCTGGCCTTGCGCTGTTTTTTTATAGATCATGGATCCTGTCTCCTCGAAACACGAGTCCCCCTGATGACTCAGCAGATTCTGGGTAGTTGCTCTCCACTTAACCAGTCCACCACGCGCCGCCCGCCAAACCGTGTGTTCATCTGCACGAAGCGCTGAGGGTCTTCGACGACCACACCGATCTGGCAAGCTGCATGGCCGAGCGGATGGGCCCGCATGGCAGTAAGCACGGCTAGCGCGTCTTCCGGCGCACATATGGCGATCAGCTTGCCCTCGTTAGCGACGTACAGCGGGTCCAGTCCCAGCAGTTCGCAGGCTGCATCGACTTGCTGCAACACCGGTATGGTCGCTTCGTCGATCAGCATACCCACGCCGGACTGCCGCGCGATTTCATTGAGCGTCGTGGCCACGCCGCCGCGTGTCGGGTCGCGCAACACGCGCAGCCCCGGAGCGGCCGCGAGCATGGCCGCGACCATGCCGTGCAAAGCGGCCGTATCGGACTCGATGGTGGTTTCGAACTCTAGCGATTCGCGCTTCGACAAAACTGCCACGCCGTGTTCGCCAATGGAGCCGGACAACAAAATCACATCAGTTGGCCGCGCTGCATCGCCGCTGACCCGTATGCCGGCCGGCACCACGCCCACACCCGTGGTGCTGATAAAAACACCGTCGCCCTTGCCCTGCTCCACCACCTTGGTGTCACCCGTCACGATGGGAACGCCCGCCTCACGCGAGGCCGCCCCCATGGACTGCACGATGCGCTGCAAGTCGGCCAGTGGAAAACCTTCTTCCAGAATAAAACTCGCCGAAAGATACAGCGGCGTGGCCCCCATCATCGCCACGTCGTTCACGGTGCCATGCACCGCCAGACAACCCAGATCTCCGCCGGGAAAGAAGATCGGCGAGACCACGTGGGCGTCTGTCGCCATGACGAGCCGGCCGCCAGATGGCAACGGCAGGCTCGCGCCGTCATTACCCTGGCGCAGATACTCGTTGTCGAAGGCCGCGGTAAACATATCCGCGATCAACTGGGCTGAAGCACGGCCGCCTGCGCCATGATTCATGTCAACGCGACCGTGCTTCAGATCGAGCGGTCGCGCGTAGTCCTTCTTGACTTCGCTCATTGGCTAACCTCCGCTCTGCAAGTAGCGGTGTTCTTCGCACCGTTCACATTGAGAGCGGCCAAGCGGCGCATTGAATAACCTCCGCCTTCGACTGCAGTTCTCTTTGGCTCGGAAGCGACCCGCCGACTCATGCCGCCACCACTGGTATGTCGCGAAAGCGTCCATACGCATAGTGAGCCGCACAGGCGCCTTCGCTGGAAACCATGCAGGAGCCCACGGGATTTTCCGGCGTACAGACTGTGCCAAAAATCTTGCAGTCCGTGGGTTTCTTTACCCCGCGAAGAATGGCTCCGCACTCACAAGCTTTGTTGTCAGCCACCGGCGTGTAGCTCAGTTCGAAGCGCTTTTCCGCGTCGAATTCTATGTAAGCGGGCCGGATCTTCATCGCGCTGTAGGGCACTTCGCCCAAGCCGCGCCACTCAAAGCGGCTGCGAAGCTCGAACACATCGCTCACTAGCTTCTGAGCCGCCAGGTTGCCGCCACGCGTGACGGCGCGGGTGAACTCGTTCTCGACCTCGGCGCGTCCCTCATTCACCTGACGTACCAGCATCAAGACAGCCTGCATCACGTCCAGTGGCTCGAAGCCCGCGATAACCACGGGCTTGCGATACTCCTGCGCAAAGTGTTCGTAGGGCTGCGAGCCGATGACAATGCTCACGTGGGCCGGACCGATGAAGCCATCGATGGGCACGGTGCCAAACTCGCGCACTTCCGGCGACTGCAGGATGTGGGTAATGGCCGAAGGCGTGAGCACGTGGCAGCACAGCACGCTGAAATTGGCAAGCTGCTCGGCTTTTGCCTGGGCGATGGTCAGGGCTGTGGGCGGCGTTGTGGTTTCAAAGCCGATGGCAAAAAAGACCACCTGCCGATCGGGGTTCTCACGGGCGATGCGCAGCGAATCTGCCGCCGAATACACCATCCGAATGTCACCGCCGCGCGCCTTGGCCTTCATCATCGACAATCCGCCCGAGGCCGGTACACGCATGGTGTCGCCGTAGGTACAGACGATGGCGTTTCGCTCCAGCGCCAGATGGATCGCCAGGTCAATGCGCCCGATGGGGAGCACGCAGACGGGGCAACCGGGACCATGGATCATCCGCACACTAGCGGGCAACAGTTCGGCCACGCCGTAGCGCGAGATCGCATGCGTATGGCCACCGCAAAATTCCATGAAGGCGTAGCGCCGGTCCGACCTTACCTCGGCCGCCAAACGCTGCGCGATTTTCTGGGCGACAGCGCCGTCGCGGAACTCGTCGATGTACTTCATATCGCTCATGTCGCCGCCCCTTCTGCCTGCAGAGCCGCTAGTTCACCGAACAAAGCCAGCGTACGATCAGCCTCCTCCGGGTCAAGCATGCCGATGGCGTGGCCGACATGGACGATGACGTAGTCGCCCACCACAGCCATGGGCACCAGCGCTATCGATACCTGCTTGCGCACGCCTCCCAGGTCAACAGTTGCCTGGTCGGCGCCTTCAAGTGAAACAACGCGTGCGGGAAGGGCTAGGCACATAATTCGATCTCCTCGGCCGCGAAGGCCTGAATGCCGCGAAGCGCGGCAATGTTGTGGGCGACGACCCACGCCTGGCCCAGCGCCAGGCCGGCATCGCCGCAATTCACTTTTTGTGGTCGCAACACGCGCAAACCTGCAGTGCGCAGCGATGTTTCCACATATCCGCTCAGTATCCGGTTGAAAAAGCAGCCACCGCCCAGGGCGACTGTGTCTACCGCATGCGCCTGCGCGGCCTGCACGGCCCAGCGCGCCAGACCGTCGGCGAGATTGACGTGAAAAAGCGCGGCGCCGTGCCCGACGGCATCAGGGCCGCCGCAGGCAGCGAGCATAAATAACCGTTGCGCGAGCGGGTGCAGGTCGAGCTGACCGTCAAGGAGCACAGGAACCAGACTCGGGTCGGGGTGGATGGCATTTGTCCGCAGCCATTGGTGCGCAGCGGCCTCCAGAGCCTGAGCAGCCTCGGCTTCGTGCGCCTGGCGCAAGCACAGGCCCATCACCGCCGCGGCGGCGTCGAACCATCGGCCGGCGCTGCTTGTGACGGGGCAGTTCACGTCGCGGTCTAACATGGATCGCAGCAGCGTGGCCCGCCCCGCTGTCACGATGTCAGGAAAGAGCGCGACAATCTCATCGCCGCGCCCGAGTTCATGCAGCAAGCCGGCGGCCAGGCGCCAGGGCTCACGCGCAGCCACATCTCCGCCGAGCAAGCGCAGGTGCCGCAGGTGTCCCAGCCGACGCGATTCGGCGCCGTGAACCCACAATAGTTCGCCACCCCACGCCGTTCCATCGGTACCCAGGCCCACACCATCGAGCGCGAGGCCGATCACCGGAGTGGTGACCCCATGCTCGGCCTGCACGGCCGCAATGTGCGCATGGTGGTGTTGCACGGCGATGGCCGGCACGTTCAGCTGGCACGCAAGCTGCTGTGCGAGCAGCGTGCTGTAGAAGTCAGGATGCAGGTCGTGCGCGATCGCATCAATCTCCCCTAGGTGAACCAGGGCCGTGACAGATTGCTCCAGCGCGGCGCAGTGCGCGGGCTCGCCGAGGTCTCCGTGTACCTCGGTCCAGCGAAGGTGGCTGCCGTCCAGCCGCGCTGCTGCGTTCTTGAGCCAAGCTCCCGCCGCAAGCACGCGCGCGGGCGCCGCGGCAGTAAGGGTGGTGAAGCAATCCATGACGGCTTCAGTGGGAATGGTGCGTCTCGGCCAGTCGCGCTTCAAGCTCCGCGATGCGCTGCCGCAGAACGGCGGTCTCGTCATGCTCCTCGCCGGCATGCGGCTGTTCGGCGCGTGCCATGAGCCATTCAATCCAGGCATCCATGCCTTGTCCGCGGGTCGCCGATAACTGCAGCACTTCAATGCCTGGGTTTACCCGGCGCGCGTAGGCAACGCAGCGTTCCACATCGAAGTCGAGATGAGGCAGCAAATCGATCTTGTTGAGAATCATCAAGGAGGATGCGGCGAACATGTCGGGATACTTCAGCGGCTTGTCCTCACCTTCGGTGACCGATAGTACTGCCACCTTGGCGGATTCACCCAGGTCCCACATGGCCGGGCACACCAGGTTGCCGACGTTTTCGATGAAAAGAAACTGCGGCACGTGAGCGTGATCAGGGTGCGCGTGGTCATCATGGCCGGCGTGTCCATGCCCGTGATTGTGAGAAGGCAGGCGCTCAAACGCATCGGCAACCATTTGCGCATCAAGATGGCAGCCCTTGCCGGTGTTGACCTGAATAGCCGGCGCCCCTGTGGCGCGGATCCGCTCGGCGTCGAAACGCGTCTGCTGGTCGCCTTCAATCACGGCCACCTCCGCGCTGGAGGCACGCCGTCGCAGCGCTTCGATCGTGGCGCACAACAGCGTGGTCTTTCCCGAGCCTGGGCTGGACACGAAGTTGAGCGTCGTGAGACCGTGGGCTTGGAAATGCGTCCGGTTGCGCGCTGCCAGCCGGTTGTTCTCGCCCAGCACATCCTGCTCAAGACGAATGGCACGCTCGGGACTCATGCCAGGCACCGACATCTTCGCAGGGCCCGCACCGTAGTGCAGGTCGCCGTCCGCCTCTCCAGCGGAGTGGGTATGGCCGTGTCCGGCCTCGGAAGCGCATCCACAAACGACACACATGATCTTGTCTCCTTAGTGATCCTGAACCATCATTTCGACCACCCGCAGCTCAGTGCCCCCGGTGGGCTGCAGCTGAAAGCCGCCGCAGGCCGGGCAAGCATCCGCCCGGCTCATTATTTCGACCTGACCGCCGCAATGCAGACACCATGCGGTGCCCGGCGGTTCGTCGATCTCGATGAGTGCGTCCTGCAGGCAGGTGCCATGCACCATGGACTCCAGCGCGAAGCGGAGGGATCTCGCCTCCACACCGGCCAGGCCGCCGGCCTCCAGCCGCAAGCGCGTGACGCGCACAAATTTTTCGCGCCGTGCCGCATCTTCAACCAGTTGGAGGATGCCGCCCGCAAGGCTCATCTCATGCATGACTCAGCACCTCCTGCAATTGCAACCGAACCGGGACGCACGGATCGAACGCCGCGGCCATCAGGCGAGCGTCTTCCGCGCCAGTGTAATCACCTGGCAATGAAGCGACAGCTGCAGCCAGCGGTCCTTCAGGGTGAAAGTTCCAGTCGGTCGGTGCAAGCACCTGGCACTGCGCAACGCGGTCGTCCTGCAAGCGTACCCAGTGCACCAGCAGGCCACGAGCCATCTCCGTCCAGGCCAGGCCCTCGGCGGGGCCGGTAACGGCGGAGCCGCTGCAGAGCCAAGCCGCGCCTTCGGCGCCCGGCAAGCTCAGGCGCACAAGATCATCAAGACGGCTGGCCATGCGCATCCAGGCATTGTCATACCGTATGCGGTCGCCGTCGCGCTCGCGCGCCCAGGGGCCAGTGTCTCGTCCTTTATTGACCAGCAGAGCGATGCGCGACTCAATGTCCGCGTCGGCGTCATGAGAGGCCAACGCGCTAGCGAGCTTTTGCTGCATAGCCGTATTGCCATGCAGGCGCAGAGGAATGGCAGGTACGACCAGGCGCTGGCTATGCTCGCGCGCGGCGCCCAGGGCTGCCGCGGCTGGCGTGAGCGTTTGCTCGCACCACAGGGCGAGCCAGCGCTCACCGCCTTTGCCCAGCTCACGCAGCCATTCCTGCGGTGGCATGGCAAGCACGTATCGCTCCAGCCAGCGCGGCAAGTGCTGCAGCGATGCAGCCATGTCGGACTCACACAGCAGCGGACATGAGGACAGCGCCTTCGCTGCGGCCGCGCGGTCCGCCGCGGCGGGCAATGGCCATTCCATCAGGATGCGCCGAACATGCTCGCGCGCGGTCTGCGCGCGCAAGGCCATCATGTCTTGTGCGCCTGGCGTCGCCTTAAAGCCACGCGCGGCGGCAATGGCCAGCCGCGCCGTGTGCCGGTGCGCATGGCCGCACAAGGCGAAGATCGCCGCGAGTAGACCGGGCAACTGGTCGGCGGCCTGGCCGTGCAGCAGCCGGTTCAGGCGCAAGGGTCGGTGCCGGGTAATGCTTTGCCCGGCACCGCCCGGTGAGAGGACCAAACCGCCGGCCAGGCGATCCCAGTCGACGGTTGTTGCACCTCCGCCCAACGGATTGCATTGGGGCTCGGCGTGGAGCACAGCACTCATCCGCGTTCTCCGGCGGCGCTGCGGCCAAACAAAAAAGCACGCCGGGCTGGCACGGGCTCGGGCGCTTTGAGCGCGGGTTCGGGTACCGGCACTGGTGTGCGCAGCAGGTCCAGCACGGCCTGCGCCGTTGCACGGGCCGCTTCGGGATCCGTGAATTGGAACATGGGCGAAAACAGCGAACAGGCTTCATAAGGGCCGAGACCTTCGGCCTCGCCGCCGATAAACTCAAACGCTTCGTTGCCGACCTGATGCACGCGCTTCGTACCCACGGGCAGGGCCAAAACACCAGCCCGTGGTAGCCACATCAGGTTCATAAACCAGGGGGTGATGAGAATGCCGACAAACGCGGACAGCTCGCCGTTCTCGTCGCCGTGCTGTTCAAAACCGACGGCTTCTATTTGAAGTGCCGGATTGACCATTGGCAAGCCGGCCATGCGGGTGCGCGCTATCTCGTCGAACACGCGGACCATGCGGTCGACCTGCTCAATGGGCTGGGCATGAGGTTCAGCGCTCATCAGTTCTCCAGCACCATGAACTGTTCGGCTTCGCCGTCGCAAGTAGGGCAGCGCCAATACGAAGGCAACTCGGTAAACGCTACTCCCGGTGGCACCTGCCAAACAGGGTCGCCTTCCGCGGGGTCGTAGACCCACCAGCAAATCTTACACTCCAGCCGCGCATCGGCGGGCAGGCGTGCGCGATCACCCAGGTAGCTACCCTCGAAGCGTCCGGGCGGAAGCGAGTTCAAGGTCTTACCCTCGGTGCGCAGCTCATGCGGCCGCTTTCTGCTCGTCGAGCGCGCCCTCCACCCACTGCAGCACTTCGGCCAAGCGTTCACGCGAATCCTCGAGATCCTCGCGTGCCGCGCAGGCGACCTCAGGCATGTCGATCACCTCTACGGTGTTGAGGATCACCACGTCCTGCGAGTTGTAATAGACGACTCGCCAGCAGTTGGGCATGCGGGTATTGGTGATGCGGCAGTTGCCATAGCCACGCGAGAGAATGAGCAGCCGACCGGTGCCGAGCTGATGATCCAGAAAGCTGATGTCGGGCACGCCCATAGGCAGCAGGGTGAGGTTCACCACGCGGGGCTGCTGCCCCGGTTTCCAGTCGTGCCAGTGGTCCTCGATCTCGGTCAGCAGCATTGGCGAATTCATCACGCCGTCGGGCAGCGGCTCGGGCAGCGGCGGCGCCCTGCGAGACACCACGTCCGTCTGCGCCGAGACACGCAGTTCTGCGGGAACAGCGCCGACCTCGAGGCTGTCCTCGACGACCCGGCCTCCTTCAAGCCGCATCACGCGCCACAGGCCGGCAAATACCGACTCCTGGATGCGCACGCTGTCCTCGCCATCGGCACCGGTCACCTTGGCACTGACCTCGCCCTCGCCCATGACCTGATTGATGAGGGCCATGTCTTCCAGGTCAAGACCGTCCAGTGAAATTGGCTTGGGCGTGCCGCCATCACAAACTTCGTTCAAGGCCTGCAGGGTTGCGCGCAGCACCCGGTGCGCCTGCGCCCGATTGGCCAACTGTTCGGGCTCGGGCAGAACCGGTGGGCGATAGATGTCCATGCCGTGCGGCATATCCATGTAATCGAGCTCTTCGCTTTCCACCTGACTGCCGGGACCGATCGAAACGACGGGAATGGGAAATTCTTTCATGCTTGGGCTCCTCAGTGGCAAGACGATGCGGTGACTGCGACAACAGGGATACCGATGCCCGGCACGCGGGAAGGCGGCATTGCCAGCGCTTTTGCGACTTCGACCAGGTAGACATCCCAGTCCAGCATGCCGCAGACGACGGTGACATATTGCCCGTCGCGAAAGAACACCAACGTGGGCCGGCGCGGGGCGGCGAGCCGCGTACCAATCCCGTCCTCAGCTTCGCGACGTGCCACGCCGAGCTTGAATCGGTTGTTGAAGTTGCGCCGGAGCTCGGGCAGCACCACCGCCACGTCAAGACACTCGGGAAAGCGCACCGGATCGCCGCCGATCAGGAGTACGCAGTCGCCAGGCTGGCTCTTCCAGGTGTCGAGGTTCCCGACATCGACCCACTCGGCCCCATGCACTTCGACCAGTTGAAGAATCAGCGGGGGTACGTCAGAGGCCTGTGCGGGGCGCACGGATGACGCGAATTCGGCGATGCCGGCGTTGCTCATTGTCATGATGTCAAGCTTTCGGTGTGAAGAAAGGAGGGGTCACCCGTTAGCGCGGCGACTTGGGCCGCGTTGAGTGAGGAAGGAAGAACAAAGCCCGGGTCAGCATCGGCAGCCTGCCCGTTGACGGCGCACAGCACCAGATCAAGCGCCGCATCGACCTCCGCGGCGCGCCCGGGCGTGATGTGCTCGCGTGCACTATCGAGGAAAACCAGGAGCCAGTCGCCCGGCGCGCATTCGCCTACCAAGGCGGTGTTGACGCGGCGGTGCTCGCCGCGGCCTTCGCACTCGGCGTGACCGGCACTAGAGCTGCGTACTTGCATGGGGATTCCAATGCACATGGTCAGAGAGCGTGCGGAATGAAACGGTCATCGCCGATGCGGCAGGCGTCATCCTGTGAAGGCCGCTGCGCTTCGTACGCTTCTATATCGAGTGATGACATCGGCACCGGCTCATCGGCCGCGCGAGCCGTTGGCCCCGCGCCCCATTGCCGCAAACGATCCAGGCCCAGTGCCAGCGCGTCTTCTAGCGCCGTCTTGACGACCGGCCGCAGGCTGCCGCCGTAATCGTCGATTTCCTGCGGCTGGCAACCAATAAGCATTACCTCACGCGGGTAATGGCCGGTGAGCTGCGCCAGCATCAACACCTCCTGAAATCCGGTCTGGTGCAGGCTCATTTTCTTAACGCCCATGAATCGTGGCACCTCATCGTTCTCAATGATCTTCAGAGTGCCCGGCGACAGGCCATAGTCGATGGCGTCGAATATCAGCAACCGTTTCGCTTCCTGCACATGCTGCACCAAGTACAGCCCCTGAGTGCCACCGTCGATCAGCTGCACGTGGGGCCTGAAGGTGTAGCGCCGCTGCAGCGTTTCGAGGCAGCGTACGCCGAAGCCTTCATCAGCCCATAGCAAGTTGCCAATGCCCAGCACGACGATGGGGGCGGGCGTGCCACGGGTCCCGTTACATCTGGATTTGGCCGCAGTGAGGCTCATGGGGGTTTCTCCTGGAAATTTTTAGGGTGTGGGGGAGGCGCAGCGGCGCATATGCGCATGCCGGCACATCTGCTTCCAGGCGCGGAAGCTGTCCCAATTGGCCTGCAGGGCAAGCCAGAAAGCCGTGTCGATGCCGAACACCACGGCGAAGCGAACTGCAGTGTCGGGGCTGATGCCGCGGCGTCCCTGCACAATTTCATTGACGCGTCGCCGCGACATGCCCAGAAGCTGTGCAGCTTCGAGTTGAGTCATGCGCAGCGGCGCCAGGCAGTTTCTCTCCAGAAATCGCCCGGGATGACGCGGGGCGCGCGCCGATATGCCCGCAGGGCGCAGCGCCAGTGAAACGGACGTTGGGTTCATAGCGAGCAAGCGTGAAGCGCTTAGTCCTTGAAGCTGCGGTGGCCCGAGATCATGGTACTCACGATGCTCTGCCGGCCCATGATGTCTTCACGTATGGCTGCGTAGACGTGCAGGATGATGAAGCACACCATCACCCACAGGCCCAGGTGATGCCATGTGTGAACGTCCTGAGACTGGCCCATCAGAGGGATAACCCAGCCGAACAGCCTATCGGCCCATGAGCCTCCTCCCAGGCCTTCGGCATACATTGCAAAACCCGTAACGATCATAAACACCGTGGTCAGGAAGAACACGAAGAACATTGCGAAGCGCGCCATCGGGTTATGGCCAACATAACGGTTAGGCCGCTTGCTGAGGAACGCGTACCACTTGAGCATGGAAAGCATCTCACGCCAGTAAGCGCGCTGCAGCACCGGTACGTAGAACAGCTCGCGCGCATGGTGGTTGCCTACAAAAGCCCAGTAGATCCGGCCCAGAAGACCCACGGCCAATATGTAGCCCGCCGCGAAGTGCGCAAAGCGGATGTAACCCATCAGGAAGTTGGCGCTTGCCTCTCCCGGTTGGGTTGGCAGGGGAGAACCAATGAAGTAGCCGGTGACGCCGAGGACCACAATGGCCAGGGCATTGATCCAGTGCCACAAGCGCACCGGAGCCTCGTACACATAGACCGACTTGATCGAAGTGGCACGGGAGTATTCCAGCTCGCTGGTAGTGTTGCCGTCGGAAGCGGAGGGAACAATAGCTGACATGGTCTGTCTCCTTTTTTGTAGATGGGACGACTCAGATCCGCGCGGCGAGCAAGCCCAGGCCCGCAAGCGTCACCCCTGCCGACAGCAGCTGCCAGGCAGACGCCTTGACCGTGCGCAACAGGGCGCCGCCAGCGACACCTGCGCCCTGCAGCAGCGCCGTGCAGACGATAAAGCCAATGGCGTAGCCAGCGAACGACGCGCTTGCCGGCACCTCGGCGCCATGAGCCAGACCGTGCGCCAGGCCCGCCGCCGCGATCAGCAGCGTGCCCGCGACGCCTGCCGTGCGTGCGGGACCGACCAGCATTAGACCTAACAGAACCACGCTGCCAGCTAGGACGGCTTCGAGCATGGGAACCGTTACGCCCACCATCCCAAGCGACGCGCCCGCCAGCACCGTCAATACAAAGGCCAGCGGACCGCGCCAGCGACGCCCGGCGGGAAATGCCATCGCGGACCACAGGCCCACGGTCACCATGGCCAGCAGATGGTCCAGCCCACCCAACGGATGGATGAAACCCGCAATGAAGCTTGATGCTTCGGTGTGACCAGAATGAGCCGAAGCGGTACCCGCCCAGGCCACAAGCACTGCCAGCGCGGCGAGGCGGCGAAGTATAAAAGTCATATATGTCTCCAGTGTTGTTGTACGGGTTAGCTTCAGCGCACCTTCACGGTGGCCAGTTCGGCACCGTCCGGGCTCATCACATGGGTGGAGCACGCCAGGCAAGGGTCGAAGGAGTGCAGCGTGCGGAGAATTTCCAAGGGCTGCTCGGGATTGGCCATGGGGGTATTCATCAGGCTGGCCTCGAATGCCCCGATCTGGCCCTTGGTGTCGCGTGGACTACCGTTCCACGTGGTGGGCACCACGCACTGGTAGTTTTCGATCCTGCCGTCCTTGATGCGGATCCAGTGACCCAACATGCCGCGCGGCGCAGCCACGGTGCCGACACCTTTCGCCTCCTTGGGCCAGGTGGATGGATCCCACTTGTCAACGTTTGCGGTAGCGCGGTCGCCAGCTTTGACGTTGGCGACCAGATCGTTCCAGTCGTTCAGCATCATTTCGCCGCAATATTGGCTTTCGAGAGCTCGCGCCAGCGTGCGCCCAATGGTGGTGGGCAGCAGCTGCTTAAGGGTGTAAGCCGTCTCGGAAATGCCGAGCGCTTTGGGGATACCGCTGTTGATCATCTGTGCCGAGTAATCCACCTGCTCCTTAACACGTTGGCAGTACTTGTTTCCCTTCACTGCATGCGCATAGCCCAGGATGTAGCGCGACAGAGGTCCCACCTCGACCGCATGTCCGCGCCAGCGAGGGCTCTTGATCCACGAATACTTGGCGCTTTCATCGATTTGCTCAATGTTCGTGCTGGTACCTTTGGACTTGGACCCCAAAACGTAATTCGGCTCGGTGACGCCATCCCACGGATGCAGACCCTTGGACTCGTCGGCGTATTTGTACCAGCTGTGGGACACGAACTCCTGCACCTGCGCCGGATCGCGAGGGTCTATCGGGTGAATAACATCCCAGTTGCCGTCGAGGATCACGCCGCCAGGCAACTGGTCGGTGCTCTTGTCATAGTTGACTTTGGGATATTCGCCATAGTCACTGACGTTTGTTGCACTCAAGCCGCCGCCATAGAGCCAGCCCGCCTGCTTGTATATCGTGCCGATCGCCAGCACATCGGGTACATAAACGTTTTTATTGAATTCAATAATTTCGTCAATGCGCGCCTTGACGAAGTTCAGACGTTCCATGTTGATCGGCGCACCCGCGGCGCCGTCGCCGTCGATGTTGATCGCGCACGGCATGCCGCCCACCAGATAGTTGGGGTGTGGATTCTTTCCACCGAAGATGGTATGAATCTTCACCCATTCTTTTTGCAGATCGAGCGCCTCCAGGTAGTGGGTCACAGCCATCAGGTTGGCTTCGGGGGGAAGCACGTATGCCTTGTTTCCCCAATAACCATTCATGAATGGGCCGAGCTGACCGCTTTCTACAAACTTCTTCAGCCGGTTTTGCACGTCGCGAAAATAGCCCGGTGAGGAGAGCGGATGCGCGGGTGACACCAACTGCTGAAGCTCGCTGGTCTTCTTCGGATCGGCCTTGAGCGCTGAAACCACGTCAACCCAATCCAGAGCATGGAGGTGATAGAAGTGCACGGCATGGTCATGCACCTGCAAGGTCTTGGCCATCATCTCGCGAATGAGGTGGGCATTTTTCGGAATCTTGATCCCCAGTGCATCCTCGACGGCGCGCACGGATGTCAAGGCATGACATCCGGTGCAAACGCCGCAAATACGCTCCACGAATGCCCACGCGTCACGCGGGTCGCGGCCTTTGAGGATGACCTCGAGGCCCCGCCACATGGTGCCGGTGGAGACTGCATTACGGATCACATTGTTCTTGTCGAGGTTAACCTCACAGCGCATGTGTCCCTCGATGCGGGTTACTGGATCGACGACGATGCGGCGTCCGCTGTCGTCTAGGTTGAAGCCTTGGGTGGAATAGGCGGTCATGACGTTTCCTTGTCTCTTTCTTGGCTTCGTGGAATTAGTGATTAGCACCGCTGGTGGAACGATCCTTGTCGGTGGCCCTCTTCAGAGCCGACACGGCGGCGTGTGCTGCGGCAGCGGCGCCCACCACGGCAGCGGCTGCGCCTCCCACTTGGTCCGCATTGCCTTCAACACCGAACTGATGAATGTCGGTTAGACGGTTGTAGAACGATCCTTTGTCCCAGAAGCCGTCTTCGGAACAACCGATGCAACCGTGGCCCGCTTGAATCGGGAAGCTCGTTCCCTCATTCCACCGGGTGGTGGAGCAGGCGTTGTAGGTGGTGGGGCCCTTGCAACCCACCTTGTATAGGCAATAGCCCTTGCGTGCGGATTCGTCATCGAAGGCCTCGACAAACTGTCCCGCATCGAAGTGGGACCTGCGATAGCACTTGTCGTGGATGCGCTGACTGTAGAACATCTTCGGCCGGCCCTGGCGATCCAGCTCGGGGATACGATCGAAGGTAAGCATGTAAGTGATGACGCCTGTCATGACCTCGGCAATCGGCGGGCAGCCTGGCACCTTGATGATGGGCTTATCCGTGATTACCTTGTGCACTGGCGTTGCCTGGGTCGGGTTCGGTTTGGCTGCCTGGACGCAACCCCATGAAGCGCACGAGCCCCAGCTGATGATGGCCTTGGCATCCTTGGCCACGTGCTTGAGCTGCTCCACAAATGGACGCCCGCCGATGATGCAGCTCATTCCCTCCTGATTCAGCGGTGGATTGCCCTCGACCGCAAGGATGTAGTTGCCCTTGTATTTGGTCATCACTTCTTCAAGGATGGCCTCGGCCTGATGGCCGGCAGCGGCCATCAAGGTGTCGTCATAGTCCAGCGAGATCATGGACAGCACAACATCCTTGGCCAGCGGGTGCGCCGAGCGGATGAACGATTCGCTGCAGCACGTGCACTCCAGTCCGTGCAGCCACAGCACCGGTGTGCGCGGCTTGGTTTGCATGGCGTGTGCGATCGTCGGCACAAACGAGGGTGCCAGACCCAAGGAGGTCGCCGTCAGTGAGCAGTACTTGAGAAAGCTCCGCCGTGAAATGCCCTGGCGTCGCATGACCTCATAAAAAGTTTCCATTAAATTTGTCTCCTCGTGTTGTGGCTCATGCCGGTAGTTACGGTCCATTGGCGTAACAAAGTTCACAACTTCCATGCCTGCTCGGGGCTAGGCGCGGGTAAACACTGACCAGATGGCCTAAGAGGCTGTCAGCAAACACTTTTTTTTTGACCTAGCGCAAGAATTTCGTGGTGATCGGGTGCGGGGGTGGATACTAGATTTGCAGTTCTAGTTACAAAGTGGGTGGGCGGCTTGCATAGCGAGCCAGTATCGAGTCGTGAACATTTGCAGCTCAATCGCCAACGCATCAGGCGCAGCGCGGCTTTCGGGCGGCTAGCAATTTCTTTAGTGAATTCCATCGAAATTTGGCCCACTTAGCGCAGTAATTTCCATCCAAAACGTAACCCACGTAGGCACTACCCTGCTTGTTTTAAAAGCAAGAGGGAAATTAGGAGTAATAGACGTGGTGACATTGAATGTCATCAGAAGATGGGCATTGCGGGATCAGATGTCCATCCGCAAGATCTCAAGCCGTACAGGCCCGGCTTGCAACACAGTGAAGAAGCACCTGCGATCGGAAGAGAGCGAGCCCAAGTACCCATGGCGGGTCAGCTCAAGCAAGCTTGATCCCTATGCCGGAAGCTGGCCACTTGGCTGGGAATCGAGGCAACAAAATCGCGGAAACAGCGGCGCACTTTGAGGCAGATCACTGTCGATTCGCTAACTTGGCCGGGTCAATCCGATTGGAAATTTTTGCTTTCAGTGGATCACTTTTTCATGCCAAATCGAGCGCAACAGCGGATCTGCTCGACGATGCGGGTCCTCACAACCAAAAGTCCCGCGTTGTATGCCCGGCTCTGGCCATGTCGCGCATGCGTTGCCATAGCTCGATGCGCTGGACGCCGGTTTCGTGATGAAGTTGCTCGACCACGTCTGCAATTTGTGAAGCATGCGCTTCATCCAGGAATGTGCGCACATGAGGCGTGAAATCCTTTGGGTACGTTGCGGTTAGAAGGGCTGTGCGCAAGTCTTCAGCAGGAAGGATCTGTTTATAGCTCGTGCTCGCAGAGCGCGCGGCAACCTCCAGCGCAGGTGTTCTTCCCTCTCGCTGCCGCTTTGTTGATCGCGGATTTGAAACGTGGATATTCAACCCTAGCACCGAAAGCAAGCGTACTGCGTCCGCCCAATTGAGCGCGTCGATAGAACCGTTTTCCAGTTGATACACCGTGACGGACGACAGACCGCACAGTTCGGCAACGCGAGCCTGGGATAGACCCATGTCGGAGCGACGAGTACGCACCGCTAAACCGATCTCGGCAAATTCATACATGAGAAGAAGTATTGCTGCGATCGGTCATTGCGTGACGCGAGAAAGCTCTTCGGACACCACATCGAGGAATGCCTCTACCCATTCATCCGGTGTCAACGCGTCATAGCCGGGCGTCGAGCCACCCAGCAGTATTTCCACGGGGGTCAAACCACCGAATATCTTCTGCGGTGATCTCAAAAAGCTCCACATCAAAGTCGTTGAGGCCCCCCACCTGCGGTATTCCTCGATGATTTTCTTAAGCAGCGTCTTGTTCAGGCGTTCGTCAAGCTGAAAGGCTGGATAGAGCGGCCCTCCCTCTCGTCCCGCCGCATGCGCGGCAAAGATCTCGCCGGCGGCTTCCCGCTTACGCACCTCGTCAATCGAGCATTTCAGACGCTCGGCCATTTCCTCAACTGTGAGAACGCCGTACATGTGCGCAAAGCGGCCACGGTCCTGACCACTTGCGGCTTGAGGCTGATCTGCAGTTAGAGTCCGGTCCTCCACGGGCATTTTGCCGATCTCCCAAGGAGTTCGAACTCGAAGCCAAGTCCCCAGCGTCGCGCGCAAGCATTGCTCGCATAAATCGATTTCCACTCTATTCCCATCACCAAAAATCGAGCCATAGCCTGCGTCAAAGCCAATGGACGTCATTTGTTCGAAATCGGCCTCAGCGCGATGGACATCTTTGCCACATCGGTCGCACACGATCTGATCAACTACGCTCGCCACCGCAATACCTTTTAGCTGCATGGAATACTCCTTTCGAAATTAAAAATAACTACGCCCCGTTCTGATAGTTGCTCAGGACACCTGCACCATTTGCTCTATCAACGGGAAAAGGACGTCACGCTCCTCCACATGCATGCAGCCTACTGCCGTTCTTGAGGGCGGATGCCTAGAGAGTGCCTCCAAGCTCAGTCGGGCTTGCCCCGTAGCATCCATCACATACCGTTGCGTGTGGAAGAACCATCGGTCCATCCTCGCTTCGAGCAAATCCTTCAACGTCGATGGCTGCACGGTCCGAAGAAGGCTCTTCAGCCAGTCCACATCCCGCGGGCGATAGTTCCATCGCAGGCCACCCCCGGACTCATAGGGATCACCTTGCTCAACCTTCAAGTGCACACCACACTCCTCGCATAGACAGACCGGGCGTTGTCTCAATAGTCCTGTCTCCACCACTACGCCGCATAGACTGCAGCTATCCTGCAGCATGCAATCGTGTAACGCGCAACGCGTCACCCACGAAAGCCGCCACGACTTCCTGAGATACCGCACATCGCGTTGCAGACACAAGAAACAAACAGAAGTTCGAGGAGTCATGGTCCGCCTGCTTCGGAAGGTCCGGTGAAGACACCAGTGAGCTCGCCACCGCTCTGATGAACATGTGTCCTCGCTCCCAAGCGTTGCCCCCAAAGTCATTTGGTGAATAGCCTGAACCGACTGGCCTGTAGCGCGCACCAGAAAGTCCAAGACATGTGCGGGTACATGCAGATCAAGGTCCAGAAAGCTCGAGACCGGCCGCCCCATAGTTTTGAGCAGCTGATGCGCGCAAAGGTAGCCGTTATCCCATGCAAGGCGTGCCACCCAGGATGTCAGCGCTTCATCTGCTAGTGGCTGGGGGCGTACGAGCAACAGGCTGGTAGGGGTCACGACGTCACCAGCCCTTCCTGCGGATTCTTCACCGCGGTCTCCAGCAGGGCACTGTCATAGAGAAAGCCTTGCCGCCATGCAATGTTTTTCGGGATACCCGTCCCCAAGGGGGTGGGCTGGTAAGGAAGTAGGGCGATGGACTCCGTTTGCAGGGGAGGCGTCCCGCAAAACAATTCCAGCTCATTGGTATGAAGCGCTGTCGATCCCCCCAGGAAACTATGCGCAAGGAGAGCTGCTTCACGTGCGCGGCCCTCAAGCGACGGCAACACGGCGTCGTGCATGGCTTGCTGGGCCCATGTATCCAGGCGCATCCCTCCGGGATTGACAAAGGGTGTTGCCCAGACGTTGGTCTGAGTAGGTCGGCTCAGCGGCTGAAGCAGGCCAAAGGACAGAGCGGCGAACACCCGGCCCATCGACATGCCCGGCGCCTGCAACCATGCACGGGGTCCATCAAAACTTGACCTGGCACCTGTAGGGCGGCCAGCAACGCGCTGTACCTGGATGTTGAATGCTTGCCGTAACAAGTCGTCTACATCGCCAGCAGCGAACCGCCAGGCCTGAGGATGTAGGAGTTCAATTGGCTGCAGCGCACCGATGGCTACTAATTCAATGACTTTTCGGGCACCTCCGGGCGCCTGCTGGTTGAAGTCAGCGACGGACTGATACCCGCCTATCGTTTTACCAGCAGGGCGGCAACCCGACGAGGCCACAGCAGCTACGGGTTGCCGTTCAAAAGGCTTTGTGCAAGGTCCTATCATGGTACGAAAGGGTGCCGGCAGGCCGTCGTCACGAAGGCCGGAGCGACGAGATTTGCACTGGAAGCCTGCACCTATGCAGGCACTTAGGACGCCCGTGCCAGCCACCGGCGGGCCCGAGCAACCAGACTTGACCGCTTGCCTGACAAGCTCGCGCAAATACCGCCACAGGATCAAGTCAATCGGCGGGACAGGACCGCGGCGACTGCGAACTTCTGGGCGGTAACGGCCATGGCGCCACCAGCATCCGATCTGCGTCACCCAACGGCCCAAGCGATGTTCAGCAAATCCCAGCAAGCAGGAGACAGCGTGCCACCGCTCGCCGAACTCGGGCAGGATTGCTGTGATTTCAGCGCCCTCCGGTACGTTCCAGGATTCCAGCTGCTCATCCCATAGCAGACGCCAGGTAGATTGGAGTCGGGCGTTGATCTCACGGATATCCCGGCGCTCAAGCTCCTGCATCGTTGGCACCATCTCCAAAGGTATGTTGGCGGCGATGGCACGATACAGGCGCAGGACTTCGGGCGGTCCAGCATCAGCGTGAGCTGTTGCCAACTCAAATCCGCATTCACAGTGGCCATAGGAGCCGCTTCCGTAGCGCAAGGCGATGCCGCACGCCGGACATTCTCCCAATGGCTTGCAGCCGTGGCGCAGGCAATATTCCAAATAGCGATAGCGCTCGCCGTAGAGGCTGTCCGGTTGTCCCTCCCGAACACATGCAGGACAAACCATGCGCAGCGGACGATCAGCCTTGGTCAACATCGAAAGCCTGAGGTTCTCTCTGGCGGCATTCGCGTAATCAGCGATTTGCCAGATTTCATGCAGAGGATGGCCCGCAAGGCTATGGGTAGCCAAAGCTTGCCGGGCCAGCGTGCCGTAGTGGGTCCGATTGAGTGAAGCCACGCGAAATACGTAGGCCACCGGTGATTCCCACAAATGCCGCTTCGGCCGAACCAGAAGATCAGTAGATGGCATGGTTGTCTCCATCAATAGGACTGGGCATGTAGGGTTCCCCCACCTCAATCAGCCGGCGCGGCTGAAATTTGGCGGAAAAGGGATTGCTCGCCTGATCGGCACACGCGAATACCGTCTCCTGGAACGCCTTGGCCAAGACCTCGGCGGTGCAAGGCATTCCCTCCGTGCGGCTGACCCGCACACCATCCATCAGGTCTGTCAGATTGCGAAATATCCCATCGGTGCCATAAAAAATCCGTTCCACCATGGTGTCACTGACGAGGAAACGCCGGGCAGTCTCATCAAAATCCTGCACGACCGTTGACACAACGGTTCGAAACCGCTGGAAATCAGCGACGGTGCCAATGCGAAACGGATAGAAGGATGTGGAAGCCTTGAAGCGACTGCGTAATTGGTTATTGGCTTCAAAGAGCAGCCGGCACCGTGGGGCACCTGCCATCACCACCGGCAGCTTCAGTTCGGACAGCTGCTGCTTGAGCAGGTCTGCGATCGAAGAATAGGTGGAGAGTTTTCCGCGATCCACAAAATGCTGAATTTCATCAAGAATGATCAGCCCCACGCCACAGCGGCGGCACAGCGAGACAAACCGTTCCCAGAGTTGGGAAGCCGTTCCGGTCGTATCGGCGCAGCCCAGACCCTTAAGCAGGTTGATGGCCAGCTGCTTGCTGGTGGGCATGGCAGGCACTTCCGCGTAAACCACCGGCACCTCCGTGTACTCCGGGTGAAAAATGCTGGGGTGCGCATCGCGATAGTTGATCAACAAGGTGCTTTTGCCCACCCCTGAGACGCCCACCAGCCGCAGATTCTCCGGGTAGCCGCGCCTGGCCACCGACCGGTGGCAGCGGGCTATCCTGTCCCAGACGTTCTGGTACTGCGGGTGCCGCATCACCTGATGAAGGCCGTTGACACACGCGCTCATACCCGGCCTCCGAATGTTGTTGGCAACGGTGATGTAGGAAAGACGAGCAGTTCACCTTCAAAGGAGACTTCATTGCGCCCATCAGGTCGACCAGAAGAAGCATCTACGGCAGGCTGGTTGGGGAATACGGGAAGCACCGCGGTATCGGACACATCGGCCTGTTTGACGGACCTCTTTGTGGAGGAACGCTTGGCTTTTGGGGCGACATCGGGAGCTGACGGGGAAGGGCGCAGGGTGTCAGGAGAGCCGGCCGCACTGGCGCCATACATTCCCCGGTCAGGTTTTGTATCGCTGGGCGCCAGGACATTTGTATCGGTGGTCCAGCCGAGCATCTTCAGGGCACGTTTACGCGCACGCTGTGTTTTGGCGCGGAGCAAAGGCTCCACAAGAGACTTCATACGCCCCCTGGCTTCTACGATGCTGACCGTGTCGCCTCGTACAGCTTCCTCCCGCTGCAGTTTGTGAAGCATCTTGAGCTGGAACTCGCTCAAGTCGCGCGTCTCAGGGTTGGAGTTCATCACCTCCATCCAAACTTCCTGCGCGTCGTCATAGACCCAGATCCGGTCCAGTCTTGCTGGGCGGTAACGCACCTTGACCTTGATGTAATCCTCCAACTGCCGGCGCCGGCGAATTTCCTGCAGGCCAGGGCTGTTGAATGTGCGTTCGCCGCAGATTTCGATGCCGTAGTGAAAGACGGTCCGCACCTCCAGTTCAGTGCACAGGACCTCCAGCAAATTCATGTCGGCAGGCAAGGCAACGCGGGTAAGGTCAAAGTTCTGCTTCCAGGCCTTGGCAGGCGCCTTCTTGATGCCGCGGTGGTAGTCCTGGTGGTAGATATCAATGACCCAGATATGCAGGATGTGACGCAGGGTGTGAATGTCGATCACGGCATATTCCGATGGATCGTTGCCCGTGACACGGTTGTAGAGTTGGGTGAGGGTTGCGCCGGGCAGGGTCGCCATCAAGTCGACGTTCAGACTCTTGATCGCCCGCTCCACGCGGCCCTTGAACCAGGGCTTTTTACGCGGGCAATAAATCAAATGGATGCCCAGTTCCGCCATGGTCTGGCGGAATGTTTCGCTGTGGAATTCTGGACCGTTGTCCAGTTTGAGGTAACGAGGGAGCCCCCAACATGGCCATTCGTTTTGTACTTTGTCGTACATTGTCTGCACATAGTCTTTGAGACTCACCGCGGTGCGAAGGCACTCCAGAACGGTTTGAGTCGACGTGCCCTCAAAGCCCACGGTGAAGCCTAGACACGCACGTGTGGACCACTCGATAAAGAGCGTGATGCGCGGGCGGCCCAGGACAAGGCCCTCCTTCTCATCCACGACCATCAGGTCCAGCACGGTGTGGTCCACCTCCACGCACTCCATGAAGCCCCACTGCTCAGGGTTGCGGCCTGAGCTGCGGAACTTCAGATCTGCAGCAGCCTTGCCGTGACGCGCGGCATACAGGTCATAGGCAGGCTTCTTTTCGATCCAGCGTCGGAAGGTATTGAGCGAAGGTGGTTTGTGCTGGTTCGCCGCTGGAAGCAGTTCGTTGGCTTTGGAGATGTTGGCGCAAAGCTTTTCATAGCATGCCGATGCGGAGATTTTGTCCGTCGTCATGTACTCATTGAGCACTGCGTCGTCCATGAACTGCTGCAGTTCCTCGGAAAGCCGCGAAAGCCCTTTGCCCCCGCGCGCGTGGAAGCGAGGTACAAAGGAAGAATCACTGCGATTGACGAGTAAGTTCCTCCGAAGCCAGCGCTGTACCGTCCGGGCGCATGGCGGGTGGTCCAGACCCAGTCGCTCAGTCGACACTTTGATCGTGCGCTGAAATCCCTGATCTTCGTCGCATATGCGAACACCCGCATGATTCAAGTCACTCAGTATTTCCCGGACATGGAAGCCAATCTTTATCGCCTGGTCCGAGTGATCGACGGCGTTGAATTTGACCTTTCGCCCTTTGTCGCATGGTCGGCTGGATTTGCGCCTAGGGCCCGGCTTGAGGTTGCCGCTGCAGTGATGGCCCAGCAAGGTACTGATCGTGAGACTTTTCTCGACGTTGTCATCGGTGCGCAGGTGCACCAGGTCGTTATCTGATATGCCGGTCACCGTATGTACCTTGTCCAACAGGGTCACGGTATTGCCCGGAACGAATGTAATGGGTTCCATCGAAATATTCCTTGAAATGTGTGAAGAGGGGAGTAGCCGCTGTTAGCGGCTGATTCAGGTCAAAGTGCAGCAGGCCGTGAGCGAGGGCAGCCACCGCGTATTGATCGCCGACGAGGGCAGCCAGACTTGCGAAAGGTCGCAGGCCGATGGATGGCGATCTGCCGTCGGTCCTCCTCTCGCTTAAGGCGCGGATACTGAACTGGGCCACCCGGCGCGGAAAGGTCTCGAATGTTGTTCATGACCGCCGCTGAAGGCTGCGCTTCGTTCGGCAGCTCCACAAAACGTATGTCAAAACTCAGTAGCTGCATGGAAATAGCGCAGTGCTTCACGCGGGTTTCCACCTGGCGGAGTACTTCCAACGGTTTGCACTCAATCACCCAGATGGAGCCGTTCGTCCACTGCACCGCCACATCAGGCGTGTACAGGAAGGAACCGGTTTCCGTTGGGATTTCGAGCTGCGCCGGCTGGCTGAGTAACTCTGCCGTCGCTGCAGAGGCGTCCAGAACCTGGATCAGCGTCCGCTCTTCGGGTGTTTCCCAAGGCAGAGGTGTTGGGAATCGCCTAGATGAGTGAATTCCGCGGACCCTGGCGCCGCTTCGAGTGACAAGGTTTCGGGGTTTGGCTGGATTTTTAAGGTTGCGCGCGAGCGCATTCAGCCTGTCCTGCAAGCTTTTTTTCATGATTGATCCTGTTCAAAGGGTCCCTACAGTTTTTTTAGGGACGACGATGCCTTGACAAGGGCCAACCGCTCACAGATACTTCAGTTACGACACGTTAAGTATTTGCTTTGCGGCCAGCGCCTGCCTATGAAAATAGGTGGGCGTTTTGGTTTTTATGGGCTCATGTTGACTCCCTTTGCTGGGACGCAACACCTGGGCCACCCTGGGAATCCGGTTCATTGGCCAAGCCCAACTGCCTCGTTCTCTCTGTGATTTGTGGTCCCGGCTTCATGCCTAGGGCGACCGCGATCAGGTGGCTCTTGCCACGTGATGCCTTGTTCTTCCCACCCAACACGGCGTAGACCAAGCGCGGGTCAAAGGCGCGTGCACGTGCCCAAGCCGCGATAGACACGCCCTGTACCTGAAATTCAGACTTAATTTCCCCGGATTGAAATGTCACGAATTGACTCTATAATTTCCCATGATGGGAATTATTAGTCACTTGTTGTCGATTTACAAGGACAATAAACTATCAATCCTATGAATTTGATTGCTTTCCTTCGCGACCGCCTTAAATCTGAACGCCAACGTCTTGGGTTGACCCAAATGGAGCTGGGCCAGGCCGGCGGGGTGGACCGACGCACGCAATACAAATATGAGACGGGTTCCAGCGAGCCAACGCTTGGTTATCTACGAGGCGTTGAAGGCGCCGGAGTAGACGTACCGTTCACACTTTTTGGCGTCCGCACAGAGGACTGTCAAGGCGCCATCGATTGGCCTCTCCTCTGGCAAGCAGTGGAGGACGTCGGATTGTTTTGCGCGCGACGCGTACCGGACTGCCCAGAAGGCATGCGACGTGACCTGGTTGAGCGTCTGTACGCCGCCTATGTGGAGCACAAGCGAAGCAAGCAGCCGCTAACGCAACGTCAAGACCGCAACGACTTGGTCAGTGCGATGTGGGAAAAAGAAACCCATGGATAAGCCGGATCCCGACGATCTGGCCGATCTCGCAAGAATGATGATGGAGGAGGGCAGACATGGTGGGTCAGAGGCTGTACGGCAGTTCATTGACTACGGTGAATTCGACCTGTCTGACTATGTCAACTCTTTTAACTCGGAATGGCGACTTGCCGTGTTCCATCCAGTTGTTTACCGCCGCCACGTTCTCTGGAAAAGACGCGCCTCTCAATTGACGCCCGGCACCCCGGCATATTGGGATTTACTGGTGGAGGCAGAGCACAATCTAACCACCGCGGAGTTTGGTCAACTGGACATCAGCTTTGCTGAACGAGCCCGATTGCGAATCATCCGGCAGTCACACGGCATGGAGTGGTGGACCTTTCGAAGGCTGGTGTGCAATCTTGGTGCAAAGTGCAAAGACCAGAAGCTTCAATTGCGCGAACCGCCTAAGTTGGCAGTTCAGGTTCTCAGCATCATCCGGAAAACCTGGGCAATCATTTCCTGCTACTTAGTGCTGGGAGCTACCGTTCAACTCCTGGCTCGAGGCTGCCTTGACTGCGCCTCAGCTGGCGCTTATATGCTGGCGCCGATGCTTTTGGTAGTCTGGTGGTGGTTGCATGTGGTGAGCGAAGGATGGACGTCCTCGTTCGTGCGCCTAAGAGCCATATCGATATGACTGAAAATTCTCACTAGTTCACCGAAGCGAATATGGTCGAGCTATGGAATTGCTGCTTTACGATCTACACCTGAAAAATCTGCCAGAACTCCGAGCACAGATTTTGCTGCGCTTGACAGAGCGTCCGGCTTAGGCGCTGGCTGTAAGCTGGTTTGTCACTACTCAAGTCGTTGAGGTAAGGTTGGCTGCGGCGGTAGCGGTTTCGGACAATCCGATCTCTGCAGGCACTCCATAGGCTTCGCCAGTTAACAGCAGCACTGACACTTCAGGCTTGGACTGTCGCAAGGACGTCACGGAGGCGAGATAGCGCCTTGGCTCGGCATGCGGGATCGCCACGCCGTACTTGGCGTTCAAGCCTACAGGCCGCATCTCAAAACACGCCAACCCAGCGCCCAGCGTAATCAGCTTGCTCCCCAGCGGGGTCATCACCAAGCGGCATCCTCCGAGAATTGTCATGCTGTTTTGATAGCGCTGCATCGCGCCGAGCAGCTGGCGGTAAGCTTCGAACGGGTGAGACTCGTTGGCGTAGAGAATGTTCGACGTCGGCGTCTTTCTGCTGTCGAACAATGGTTCCCGGTACTCGACCAAGAGCCGGTCGGCGCGCCGTGGATCCTTCGAGGGATGAGGGAGAACCGGACAAACCTCGGCTTCGGTCGGTATGGAGGCAGCGATCTTCTGCAGCTGATTGCCTCGTCCTTCACCCAAGACCGGAAACCAGACCAAAGGCCAGTCCTGCACACTCTCCGCCTGCCAAGCGGCGAAGAAGCCGGGAATGTTCAACAGATCATTGCTCGGATCCTCGGCGCGAATCTCGCCGTCGAGCTTAGCGTCTTCGGCAACCAGCACTTGGAAGTTCACGCCTCCGGCATACAGCGGATGTACCGTCCCCTCGTTCCCCACCTTGTCTGGTACCAGTTTTTGCAGAATGTTGGTCAGCAACGCGAGATACGTGGCGCGCGGCAAGGAACTGACGTCGAGGATGATGTCAGTTTTGCCCTCGATCTCATCCAGCACCGCTTTGACGCGCTGGCGCAAGGCGTCGCTTGCACTGGTTTCTTCCTCATCTCCCTCCGGCGTTTCCACCGTGACCGTTGTCGTCGGCCCCAGCGGCAAGAACGCGGCCTCCAGGGCTGCGGCGTTTTCATCGGTCAGTTGCTGGATACCTTCGTCCAACTCGTACCCGTGAAATCCCAGCAACAACAGTTTGGCGTTGACAGTCTTGCGGCCGGTTCCTTGCTGGCCCACCACAAACTCTCGCATGACTGTCTGCGCTCGAACATCGAAACCACGGCCCGCGATGTATAGCAACTCCACGGGGCGATTCTTCAGCAAACTGTCCCACAGCTCGTGAACAGCATTGCCACGGCGAAACACGTAGTGGTCCCAAAGCATGCTACGTTACCTCCTGCTTCTTACGTGTCGGTGTCAAGCGCCGCTCCATCCACTTCATCAGATCCCCGACGGAAACATCGCGCCATCCGCCCATTTGAAGTGGCAAGCCATAGTGCACGCATAGCGAGCGATTCAAATAGAAGATCGTGCCGCTGTCCCGTGATCCGGTCGCTTGGCTCTCGCGCTGGACGAGGAGGTTCTCCGCGACGCATTCCGCGAGCACTCGCTGCAGGGTCGTACCGCTGGTGCCCAGCGGTTTAGAAGGAGCACTGAGTTTTCCAAGCTCTGAGCGCGACAAACGCACCCCGGTCACACCCGGCGCATAAGGCGCATTAGGTGCGAACGTTTGGTCGTAGCAGAACGCGCCGATCGAATCCAGAAGCCGTTGCGCCCGAGTCCCTTCACTGTGAGACTTGGGTATGAACTCGCGCTTACGGCCGGCCGCCTCGCGAAGGAGTTTGTCTTGCTCGAGGGGTAGCAGGATCGGCTCAGATTTCCGCAGGACTTGCTTGGATTGCAGACCAACGTACAGAGCCGCGGCCAGAGCCAGCAACTCCTCGACGTTGCTGGTCGCCATGACGCACAGCCGCTCGAATCCGAAGTAATAGGGTATACCCAGTTCTTCGTGCATAAACAGCTCGGCCGCCCCTCGCAGTTGGGAACTGTCGCGATCCTCAAGTTCTTCGGCTGTCAACGTCAGGTCCAGGGACATCTGGCGTTTCGATTCATCGCGAACTAACAGGATGCGAGTGACGTAGAGTTCCAGCAACGATTCCAGGTTCTGATCGACGGTGTACTGATCCGCCCGTGTGAGCCATTGTTCGTAGCGCACGTTCGCCTGAAGGCGTTCAACTTCGCTGCGAAAGCGTGCAATGCCTTCTGCAACCTGGCTGCGCACCTCACTGCTGACCAGCTTGTCGCGCAAGCACTGCGTGAATGAACCCACTGGCACCATGTCCTGGTTCTTCATGCGGCGGTCCAGAATGTTCTGCGCATAAGAAGTGAACTGCGCCGCACCTTTGGCATCGCTCCACATCTTGTCCAGGTTGTACTCGCGCAACTCGCGCCCTTCCCGAATTCCTTGAGACAGCAACTCGGTTCCCAATGCCACGGTACGTTCCGACAACCAGACCGGTATGGAGGGCCGCATCACCGTCAGCTCGTCGATCAGCAAGGCTCGCTGCTTGCGTCGCAACTTATGCATGTCATCGACCATCAGCAGGCGCTGACTTGCAACAACCCGCTCTTCATGCACGAACTTAATAGTCTGCAACCACAAGACACCTTCGAAGCGAGGATGGGCGGGCAAAGGCGCGCCTTCGGACCCAGCGAAGGTATCCAGTTGCGCATAAACCCGCTGTTCGTGCTCCTCTGCCCAGCTGACAAGCTCCAACGCATTGGTCCGTATCGGAATTCCCGTAAGGCCTGGCACCGCCCCATAGTCGAGCGATATCTCGCCCAATTGCTCCGGCGCGCTGAAGCCCAGCAACGCCCCGAGGCTGCGCAGCGTACGCAAGACGATGCGGCAATCAAGCAAAGCTCTGAACAGGCCTTCCTGCTCCAGCCTCTCATTGGCAGGCAGATCGGCATACCCAGAAGCGCAGCTTAGGAAAACGCCGAGCAACTGGGGGCTGTCCCCTTCCGTTAACAGGCCACGATTTACCAGTTTCTGGAACGATTCGGACAGCTCGGGCCGGTTGCGCGAGTTCCAGAATGCACGCAGTGCCGGTGGCGTGAAAGCGCGCAGCAGTGTTGTCTTGCCCGCACCGGGCGCGCTTCGAAACACATGCACCGCGCCGTCGAACGCATCCTCGGCCAGCCTCTCAAGTATTTTGGGGGAAAACAGTCGCACGAACTCCATGTCCGAGGTCGTCCGCTCCGACATCCGCTCCAGAAAGGGGTTGGCGCTATATGCCATCAAAACTCCCTATGGCGGCTGACACGGGGAAATAGGCCATGCGGTTCGAACTGGTCCGGGCCCCACAGGAGATAAACCGAATTGTTCGGGGTGTTGTGCCCGAGCACCACCGGGAGAGCACACCCGGCAAATCCCAGGCTCGCGTCATCGGTTCCACCGATGAGAAAGTGCTTGTCGACCACAGCGTTGTTGACGTAGGCGGGATTCGCCAACAGTGCCTTCAACTCGGGACCGGCGCTTCGAGTCAGTGAAACCTCTGGCTCAATCGGACAAAGAACGCGAACCTGCAGGGGCTTGAATCCATTCGCCGTGGTAAATCTTTCAGACCAGTACTCGATATGGTCGATGGCCTGCCGCGTTGCTGTGTACAGCATCAAGAATACTTCGTAGTGCGACGGGTCCACCATCTTCCTCTGGTGGAGTCGCTGGTAGATTTTCGGTAGCTTCCCTTTGAACTTGCGCTCAGCTCCGTCGTACCGAATGTAGGTGTTGCCGCTGGCAGAAAAGTCGTCTAGGAGCCAGATCAAATTGAAGTGCGGATTGTCGGACGCGAAGCCCGCGGTCTTCAGTGAAGTCCCGAGGTCCTTGAGCATGTCGCCTGCTTTTTCGTCACCCAGCTCGTAGGCTTGCCAAATCTGCTCGTTGCCGATGTCTCCGTCACTCGCACGGCGCAGCTCGTTGGTGCGTGCGCCGTCGCTCAGGCCAAGGTAGAGGGAGGTTAGCCTCAGTTGTTCAAAGCGTGGGTGGAGGGCAATCTCCTGTACCCTGAACGATGGAATCTCATGCTCCTCAGACACCAGGCGCATGCGTTCCTGCACGATCCAATCCCGATAGGCTGTGTGCACCAGATGCGAAAGCTCCGCTTCCGAGATGAACACAAGCTGGTCGAGAACCAGTTTCAACGCCGTCTGGCGATCTTGAGGCTCGAACTGATGCAGCCACAATGCCAAGCTTTCGATGAAGCGACGACCCGGACCGAATTGCTGGTAGTGGTCATACTTGAAATCAGCCAACAATTGCAGGGTTGGAAGGACTTGGGGCACCGTTTCCAGGTCCTCCCATTCCATGACTTTTGCGAGCAGCCTGGCGGCGATCTGGTCACGCATCTGCATTGCCTCCCACGGCGTTTTTGCGAGGCAGGTCTAGGTGGAACACCCCTCCCGCTTCGACATGCATGCGTTCCAGGTACCACAGCGTTGCGTCGACATCGCGCTTCTCGGCCGGCGCTAGCTTCCATCCGCGATCCAGCCTGCGCGAGGGCATGTCTACACTCAACGAATAGCGGTGCTCAAGCAATGCCGCATCGTTCCCGGGCCATGCGCCCTGGTCACCCATGGTGAGCACTTGGTAGGGATCAATCTTGTTCTCTTGGACGATGCGTGCAATGAGTTCTGACTTGCTCACCCCGCGTGCGAGGATGTCCACCGAATGCTTGCTGCGCACCATGGTGGACATGTCAAGACCGGCTTGGCGCAAGGCATCGGCGATCACGAACCACATTGAATCCGTCGCAAGCCCTTCCCGGAATCGCACGCTTACTTGGTAGGGGGCGGTGGTACGGTGGGCCAGGATGGGAACCCCGAGGGCTTTCAGGCGCACAACAATGCGGGTGACATGGCTCAGGAATTCGCTTGTTTGCTGCGAGGGTTCAGGCGGCACATCTGCGGTGGAAATCCAACCCCCGTTGTAGAGAGCCAACCGAATCTTAGGCAGGACGTCAGGTGGCAGAACCTCCTGCAGGCAAGTCTGGATGGAGCCGCCGCGTCCGGAGGCAATGCCTATGACAATACCGGCGCTGGCGAGGCGCACTAGATGATCGACGACCTCTTTAGAAGGAGGGTTGTCCCTGGTCTGGGAACTGCACAAGGTGCCGTCGTAGTCGAACACGACGGCCTTGAAGCGCTGCTGCCGGACTTCGTCTGTGAAGGTCTGCGCCGCGCGGCGCATCGTGCCGTGGTCTCGCTGCGTCGGCCAGTGAGCTCCGAGTACCTCGTATTTTGACTGCTCTTCGGCGGGTCCTGTGGCCACAGGCAAGGGGATGGTATCCCGCAGGTTGGCGTAATGGATCTCTCTCCCAAAGGTCGGTACGTCCGGCCGCCCGGGATCGACTCCCAGCGCGCGTCCGACGGCGGCCACCATGTGCATCTGCGCGACCAGCCCGGCAATTAAGTGAACTGGATCGGAGCCGGCCAGCGACATGGTAAACGTTGGGATGTCCACAGGAAACTTGCTGCGCATCCCTTCCCAGAGTTTGCCCAGCGACGGCTCGACCAGCGCAAGGATGGCGCAGTCCTGGGGGCGTTGCGCGAGCCAGAGGTGCCGTCCGTGGGCGTATGACCGCAAGTCCGCCAGTTGCGTATGCAACAGCGCTCCTTCGGAGAGCTTCGACTCAAGATCAATCGCGATGGGGCGCAGTAGCGGCGAGTAAACCACGGTGAGTGCACCGCGTCGCACCGCTTCCTCGATGAATGGGAGGGCTGATTCGCACCAAGCGTCTACGGGTTGGTCGCCAACCCTGAGCGCAGCAATGTTCGCAGGCATGGGCTCAGGACGGCCGTTCAGTTCCCCGTATGCCCTTGCGATCAGGACGGAATCAAGAAGCAGGCTATTGGTGGCCAAGTAGCCGTCCTTTTTGCCAAGTTCGAAGACGTAAGGCTTCACCCCCGGAAGGGCCCGCACATGCTCCATTAGCGGGCTGTCCTGCCGATTGGTCAGCACATGCACGGTGCGTGAGCTAAAGTGCCGAGCCCGCTCCAAGGCTTCCACAATGTCGGGATTCTTGCCCTCTGCCGACACCAGAAAGACAGGGCTTGAGGAGGCCAACGCGGGACTGCAGATGATCTCCAGTGGAGTTGAGGGTCGCGAAACTCTTCCCGTATAGGTTTCGTGAAGGCTGCATAGGAGCGACGCCGCCGTGAATGATCCGCCCGATCCCACACCGATCATGCTGGACTCCGCGGTGCTGGCGATCGCGAGTTTCAGGAAGTCAATGTCAGCGGTGCATGCGGCCGCGTAACTATGACTCAACTCTTCGAGCTCGCCGTCGTAGTGGTTGCGCTCCTTCTGCACGCTCTGCTCCGTCACACAGCGACGGACATCCGTTTTTCACGGGCGGGCGTGGAAACCGTCCTGCCGGCGCCGGCCTTCGACTTGGCAGCTCGAACCTGTGGCTGGCGATAGGCGGTGCGCAGCTCCATCAGCATCACACCGAGCATGTTCTCTCCTTTGCCATCCACTTCGCCCCATAGCCGGTTGACGGCGTTGCTGACCGTTCCGGCCTCAACGAGCCTGGCCTCACCGGTGGCTAGGAGTAATTCCTGAAGGTCCGGATGCTGGTCGAACTTCGCCCGAAGCACACCACGCATGCGATCGAACTTGATTTTCGCCCAGTCCGGCACGACGTCCCAAACGTACAGGCCATGCGCGGCCATCGCAGCGAGAGCGGGGGTCGGCGCGCTGAGAATCCAGTCGCGAACAGCAGGCTTGCTGGCCTTTCCGGCCTGATACGCGTGTTCGGACGTGGGATAGACCACCCCCTCGAACTCAATGGGGCGCTGGTACAGATTGCTGAAGGCGCCAAATGGCTTTTCATTGGCCCGGTAGAAGCGGATTTCATCTGGAGGAGCGGGCTTGCTGCTCGGCTGTTTTCGGCCCGATTGCGGCGTCTTTGTCATTGTTTGATTCATTTCTCTGGCTGCTCGACCTTGAGGCCCAGCTTGCGGCAATGATCGAGGATCAACACTTCGAGCAAGCTGGTAAGGCTCCTGCGTTCATGCTCGGCTGCGGCCTCCGCAGCAACCTTAACCTTAGGGTCAAGGCGCACAGTAAGAGTGGCGGTCTTGATCTTTGGACGAAGAGAAGCAGCCATGGCCCAATATGTTGATGAACGAGAAGCACGAGTGTACTGCTGTTTGCAGTACGTCAGCGCATTGCGCCTCTTTCAATTTGACACAAGGACGCCGCTGCAAGAGTTCAGAGTTAGAGCGGAAATTTAGCCGAAAATCGACAGTAGCCTAGGGATTTGACAATAACTCCGGATTTATTGCGACATAGCAGCATGTTCGCCGACGATAATTTTGGATCCCTACACTCGGTTAACCGCTCTCCGATCTTTGTTAAAAAGTCAAAACCACTGCACTGGTTTGCGTAGATCCACGTACTAGGGTTTTCCCCTTGGACGACCTACAATCGCAGACCTTACAAAAAATTGACGGCCCTGCCGGGGCCGCCGCTCAGGAGACAACTTCATGCCCGCAGTGCCAGCCACCCCCGACAGCCAGGAAAAGCGCGACGAGCTGCGCCGCGCCGCGCTGGAGTACCACGAGTTTCCGACCCCGGGCAAGATCGCGATCGCGGCCACCAAGCAGCTGGTCAACCAGCGGGATCTGGCACTGGCCTACTCGCCCGGCGTCGCAGCCCCCTGCGAAGAAATCGTCAAGGACCCGAATGCGGCGTTCAAATACACCAGCCGCGGCAACCTGGTGGCTGTGGTGACCAATGGCACGGCCGTGCTGGGCCTGGGCGATATCGGCCCGCTGGCCTCCAAACCGGTCATGGAGGGCAAGGGTGTGCTGTTCAAGAAGTTCGCGGGCATTGACGTCTTCGACATCGAGATCGACGAAAAAGACCCGGCGAAGCTGGTCGACATCATTGCCTCGCTGGAGCCCACCTTCGGCGCCATCAACCTTGAGGACATCAAGGCGCCGGACTGTTTTTACATCGAGCGCGAGCTGCGCAAGCGCATGAAAATCCCGGTGTTTCACGATGACCAGCATGGCACGGCCATCACGGTCGGCGCCGCGGTCCTGAACGCCCTGAAGGTGGTCGGCAAACACCCGACGCAGGTCAAGCTGGTGACCTCGGGGGCGGGTGCTGCGGCGCTGGCCTGCCTGGGACTGCTGCTCAAGCTGGGCATTCCGCGAAGCAACATTTTCGTGACGGACCTGGCCGGTGTGGTCTACGAAGGACGCACCGAGCTGATGGACGAAGACAAGATCCAGTTTGCGCAGAAGACCTCGGCGCGGACCCTGGGCGAGATCATTGAAGGTGCGGACATCTTCCTGGGCCTGTCGGCGGGCGGTGTGCTCAAAAAGGACATGGTCAGCAAAATGGCCGCCAAGCCCATCATTTTTGCACTGGCCAACCCCAACCCCGAAATCACGCCCGAAGACGTCAAGTCGGTGCGTGATGACGCCATCATGGCCACCGGCCGCACCGACTACCCGAACCAGGTCAACAACGTCCTGTGCTTCCCCTACATCTTCCGCGGCGCGCTGGACTCCGGCGCGACGACGATCACGGTGGAGATGGAGATCGCCGCGGTGCATGCCATTGCCGAGCTGGCGCAGGCCGAGCAGAGCGAGGTGGTGGCCGCTGCCTACACCGGCGAGCAGCTGGCGTTCGGACCGGAATACCTGATTCCCAAGCCGTTTGACCCGCGCCTGATGATGAAAATCGCGCCGGCCGTGGCGCAGGCGGCGGCCGACAGCGGTGTGGCGCTACGCCCCATCACCGACATGGACGCCTACCGGGAGAAGCTCCAGAGCTTTGTCTACGCCTCGGGCACGACCATGAAGCCGATTTTCGCGGCCGCCAAAAAAGCCGTCAAAAAACGCGTGGCCTATGCCGAGGGCGAGGAAGAACGCGTGCTGCGGGCTTGCCAGATCGTCGTGGACGAAGGTTTGGCCCGGCCGACACTGATAGGCCGGCCCGCCATCATTGCCCAGCGCATCGAAAAATTCGGCCTGCGGCTGAGGGAGGAGCTCGATTACGACGTGGTTAACGTCGAGCAGGATCACCGCTACCGCGACTTCTGGCAAACCTACCATCGCATCATGGAGCGCCAGGGCGTGACCGTGCAGATGGCCAAGATCGAGATGCGCCGCCGCCTGACGCTGATTGCGGGCATGCTGCTGCACAAAGGCGATGTGGACGGCCTGATCTGCGGCACCTGGGGCACCACCGCCCACCACCTGAACTACCTGGACCAGGTGATCGGCAAGCGCCCGGGCGTCTGTACCTACGCCTGCATGAACGGCCTGATGCTGCCGGACCGCCAGGTGTTTCTGGTCGACACCCATGTTAACTACGACCCCACGGCCGAGCAGCTGGCCGAGATCACGACACTGGCTGCAGAGGAAATGATGCGCTTTGGCATCAAGCCCAAGGCCGCGCTGCTGTCGCACTCGAATTTTGGCTCGTCCAATCTTCCCAGCGCACTGAAAATGCGCCACACGCTGCAATTGCTGCGAGACGAAGCCCCGTGGCTGGAAGTCGACGGCGAAATGCACGGTGATGTGGCGCTGGACGCTGCGGCGCGCGCGGCGGTCATGCCAAACAGCACCCTGTCCGGTGAGGCCAATTTGCTGGTCCTGCCCAACATCGATGCAGCCAACATTGCCTACAACCTGCTCAAGACGGCAGCGGGCGGCAACATCGCCATCGGCCCGGTCCTGCTCGGTGCCGCCAAACCCATGCACATCCTGACCGCCAGCACCACGGTGCGCCGGATTGTCAACATGACAGCCTTGACCGTGGCAGACGCCAACGCATCCCGATAAGCTTTTTTTAGACAGCTAGCACTAACTTATAGCCGCACCCAACGTGGCGATAGACTGCCTGAATTTTGGGCAGGCCCTTGCGTTTTTCTGCGGGATGCGTCAAACTCTACCTCTTGAAATTTAAGGGTTAACCCGGCAACTGCTAAACAATTGGCGGTTGGCTCTGGTTCAAGTAAAACGGATTTTTCCATGTTGCGAAAAAATGGAGCCGGGTGGCGGCTAGTCGCAGCAGTCGTTCTGGCTGCTTTGAGCACGGGGTTCAGCCCGTCCGGCGTAGAAGCCAAAGGGCCAGTCCCCCAGGCCGAAGTCAGCACGATTTCAGTCGCGGCCCTGCCGGAGCAGGGGCGCCACATGGTCCGCTTGATTTATCAGGGGGGCCCGTTCAGGTACGACAAGGACGGTTCGGTGTTTGGCAATCGGGAAAGAATACTTCCCGCCAAAAATCGCGGTTACTACCGTGAATACACCGTCAGAACCCCAGGTGAGCGCAGTCGGGGCGCCCGGCGCATCGTTTGTGGTGGTTTAGTACCCACCGCGCCCGATGCTTGTTATTACACAGATGATCACTACGCGAGTTTTCGCAGAATCGCTCAATAAGGTTCAACAGTGATCGTCAACTTTGAATTATTGACTTAAGAAAGAGACGCGGAGATGGAAACACCACTTCGTACTGTTAGACCCAATATCGTGCAATCCATACGCGCCTTCCGCGTGCAGGACTTGCAGGATGCTGCCACCCAGCTTGGCCACCACTTCCTCTACGCCAACCTGGGCAACGCCCAGAGCAAGCAGGACGTGCTGGACATGATCGCGGCACAGTACACATTCCCGGCGCATTTTGGCAAAAACTTTGATGCGCTGTACGACTGCATGACGGACCTGGTTCACAAGTCCGGACCGCAGCCCGGCTTCATTGTCCTGCTGGAGCAGATCCCTGCCAATGCAAAATTTGACAAGGAAGCGCGCGAACAGCTGCTGGATATCTTCAGGGATGCGGCGGACTACTGGGCGGATCGAAAAATCCCGTTCAGATGTTTCTATTCTTTTCTGTAGCCCGCTCCCCAGACATTGGCCAAGGGGATCGGGCGAATGAGGCCCAGCAAGCAAACAGCGCAGACGGCGAAGAGCCGATGCCAACCGACAAACTGCTCGACGTGTCGCCGTTGGCACTGCGCATGAGCAGCCCGTTCAACGCGGGTTACTGGTTGGCCGCAGCCTGATACTTCCAAACATGCTGCAAAAAAGCCCGTTGTTCAACGGGCTTTTTTCATGCTGAACCGTCGTCTGGTCGGCCGCCACCGGATTGACTGCAAAACGGCTGCGAGCGCCCAATGGATGGTCGCCATTAGCTATCAATTAAATAGCAAAATGACGATCCGGCCAGGACTCAGGCAACCGCCCCGTTTTCCAGCGCCTGGGCCAGCGCCACGTATTCGACCACCGGCACTTCCTCGGCGCGGCGCTGCACATCGAACGGCGGGCTGTGTGGCCGCTGCTCCAGCCATTGACCCAGGGAGTGGCGCAGCAGCTTGCGGCGCTGGCTGAAAGCCACACGCACCACCTCGCTCAGCAGCTTGACGTCCACCTTCTCCGGCGCAGTCCGGGGCACCATGCGAACCACCGCGCTGTCCACGCGCGGCGGTGGGTCGAAACTCTGCGGCGGCACAAACAGCACGTTCTCCATGGCATAACGCCACTGCAGCATCACGCTGAGCCGGCCATAGTCGCTGGTCGCGGGGCGGGCCACCATGCGGTCGATCACCTCTTTTTGCAGCATGAAATGCTGGTCTTCAATGACCTCCACCGCGTCGAGCAGGTGGAACAGGATAGGCGTGGAAATGTTGTAGGGCAGGTTGCCCACCACCCTGAGCTTGCCGCTTTCTCCCCTTGCGGCTTCGGCTGCGGCGCCTCCCCGGGTAGCGGCGTCGACCTGCACCTGCTGAGCGAGCTGCCTGAAATCCACCCTGAGCACATCGGATTCGACCACCGTCAGTTGTGGATGCGCGCGCAGCTGCTGCGCCAGATCACGGTCCAGCTCGATCACCGTCAGGTGCCCGAGGCGTTCGGCCAGTGGTTGGGTCAGGGCTGCCAGACCGGGGCCGATTTCCACCATGGCCTGGCCAGGACGAGGCGCGATCGCCTGCACGATGTCATCGATGATGGCGCGGTCGGTCAGGAAATGCTGGCCGAAGCGTTTGCGGGGGATATGTTTCACGCTAGCCCGGAGGCAGAAGGTGGACGGTCCCCGATGTCTCTTTCAAGCAGGGGCCGCGGGTCCGGCTTTGCCGGCCCGCAGGCGCAGCGGCCCCTTCGGGGCTGATGTCTGCGGCTCCAGACCTGCTTGAACAGGTTTGGACAGGCATCAGAAGCGAGGCCTCTGGCAAGCGGCGGCCTGCAAGGTGCAGGGAGCGACACGCAGTGCGCGACCATGGGGGCCTCATCACTGAGGCGGTTCCCGGTATTCCACATAGGCACGGCCGCGCACTTCCTGCGCCCAGGCGCTGTAGGCTTCTTCAAACTTTTTCTCGCGCAGCGAGGCACGCACGATGTCACGCTGCTCGCGCGGGGACAGCCTGGTATTGCGCCGCTCCAGCACCTGGATCAGGTGAACGCCGAAACGCGACACGACGGGGTCCCCGACCTGGCCGGGCGCCAGGCTGTTCATGCGCTCCTCGAACTCGGGCACAAACTGGCCGGGGCCGGCCCAGCCGAGATCACCGCCGTCCTTGGCCGAAGCGTCCTGGCTGTTCTCGCGGGCCAGCGCGGCAAAGTCGGCCTGTCCGGCCGCAATGCGCTTCTGGAAATCGGCCAGCCGCGCGACGGCGGCAGCCTCGCCGAGCTGGGCCGTGGGGCGCAGCAGGATATGACGGGCGCGGGTTTCCACCACCGTGGCACCCGGCATGCCGGCGCGTTTTCGCTCCAGCACTTTGAGCACGTGAAAACCGGCGCCGCTGCGCACCGGCCCGGCGATACCCCCGACCGGTACATTTTTCGTGGTGTCGACAAAAAGCTCCGGGTAGCGGTTGGCAGGGCGCAAGCCCATCTGGCCGTCGGCGCTGCGCCCCGGCGCATTGGAAAACTCGCCCACCAGCGCAGTGAAGTCCGTCCCGCTGCGTGCGCGTTCTGCCGCCAGTTGTGCCCTGGCCTGAAGACTGGCGACCTGGGCCGGAGTGGCGTTTTCGGGAACAACCACGAGGATCTGCGCGAGGTTGAGCTCCTGCGCGGCGGGGTCGCTCCCGGCTTCCTGCTCGCGGATGAACTGCTCCACCTCCTGGTCGCTGACCTTGGCCTGGGACTCGAGCTCACGCTCCCGGATCCGGGTCAGCAGGATTTCATTGCGAAGATCGGTACGGAACTGGGAAAAGACCAGCCCCTGGGCGGTCACGCGCTGGCGCAGCTCGTCAACGGACAACTGGTTTTGCCGGGCGACATTGAGCACCGCCTCGTCCACCATGGCCTCGCTGACCTGCACCCCCTGCTCCCTGGCCAGCTGCAGCTGCGCGCGCTCCACGATGATGCGTTCGAGCAGCAGCCGTGCCAGCTCGTTTTTGGGCGGCAACGCCGTGCCTTGCTGCGCCATTTGCTGCTCGGTGCGCAGCATGCGCGCGCGCACCTCGTTGTTGGTAATCGGCTCGGAGTTGACCACGGCCACGATGTAGTCGGCCTGCCGTTGCACACCCGCCCCCGTACCTAGGGTTCCCAGGCCCGGCACCCGCAGCTGGCCGGGCGGCCTCAGGACCTGGGCCTGCGCGGAAAGGGCGGGCAAGCCCAGCACCAGCGCGAGCGCGGCGGCGCAGCGAAAGCCAGGACGAGGGAGAAAGCTGGATTTAGTCATAGTTGGTAAAGCGGCTGGGTGTCGTGCCCTGCTCACGCAGGTACTGGTAACGCGGGATGTTGGCTTTCAGGGTTTTCAGGGGATTGGAACCAATGCGCGAGAAACCGACGAACTCCAACTGGAATTTGATGCTCGTGCTGTTGGATGAACTGCCTGCCAGAACCTGCCCCAGTTGAGTACGCTCCAGCACAACGCGGCCGATCCAGCAGCAGCCGTCGTATTCAATGCCCAGCACCATGTCCACGAATTTCTTGTCGGGCACACTGTAGTTCAGGCGACCAACGCTGTACCAGCGCCCGGCGCCTTGGCCACGCCCCGCGCCCAGATCCTTGCCTTTGTCGCCCCACAGATCATTGATCGGCCATTGCCAGCCCACGTCGAACTGCTCACTGACATTGCGCTGGCGGCGGTATGAAGTGCTGATAACGCGGTAATTGCCGGGGTTGTAACGGGCGCCCACCGTCGAACGCTCGGAAATATTGGTCTTCGGGTTGTACTGAACCGTGGTGTCAAGTGCCCATGCCGGCGCCACACCGATGGACGCCCCGAAAATCAGGTCGCTGAAACGATCGGTCAACGGTACGCCGCCGGGCAAGGTGACTTGCTGGTCCTTGAAGCGCAGGCGCTGCGCCACGCCCACACGCAAGGCCTCGGCACCGGTTTTCGGATCCAGCAGCCGTGAGGTGAGACCAAGTGTCAGCAGGTTCGAATCTGAAATGCGGTCGTTGCCGACAAAAGTATTTTCGGTGAACACCGTTGCGAAATTGAAGTCGTTGGCACCCGAGTCGTAGTTGGGCAGATTGCTCTGGTCGCGGTAGGGCGTGTGCACATAAAAAGCACGTGGCTCCAGCGTCTGGGTATAGCCCTGCCCGAAATAGTTGGTCTCGCGCTCGAAAGTCAGGCCGCTGTCCAGGCTGAAGGTCGGCACTGTGCGCGAGGCCGAACGCGCACCGTTGACCAGCGGCCCGTCGAACTGGTAGGTGGCGGTATTGAGCATCAGCTTGGGCGTGATGTAGCCCCCCGGCCGAATCCAGGGCCGGCTGACCTGCGCCAGCGCAAACGCACGGTTGCCGTTGGGCTGCCGGGTCAGCGCCCGATCGGATTCGAACCGGGTGTAGTCGGTGGTGATCGAATAATCCAGCCCCTCCAGCCCAGCCACCGGAACATTCACGCGGGCATAGGTCGCGGTGAGTTGCGGCAGGCGGTCATACGGCGGAATGATGGTTGAGGTGACATCCTGCAGGGTCTGGTAGGTGAGCGTGCGCAACGAGGTCGTGAAATACCCCCGGCCCCAGCTCACGGCGGCATCGTTGGCCAGCAGGCGCTGCGTCAGTGAGTTGCCTGCGCGCGGAAAATCGCGCCAGTAATTGTTGTCGCTGACCCGGTTCAGGTTCAGGCTGAGGCCCACGCCGCCAATGGCCGCGATCCGGGTATCCAAGCCCCCGCCATGGATATAGTTATAGGACCAGCGGTTGCTGTTACGCAACCGGTCGCCGGGCATCAGGCTGGCGCGCAGTTCGCCCCTGTATGCCGGCTCCAGATAACGAAACTCACCTGCCAAGTCCACGCCGCGCTTGCTCATGAGGGTCGGCGAGAAGGTGGCATCACGATTGGGCGCAATATCAAAATAATAGGGCACGGTCACCGCCGTGCCACTAAGACTGTCAACCGCAAGTGTTGGCGGCAACACGCCCGACTTGCGCTTGTCGCTGAGCGGAAAACTGAAGGTAGGCGCCGCCAGAATCGGCACATTCATGAAGCGCAGGACACCGCCCGACGCCTCCCCCACGTCCGCCTCCCTGTCGAGCTTGAGTGTGGTCGCCTTGACAATCCACGCCGGCATCCAGCTCGGACCCTCGCCGCGCTGGCAGGTGGTGAAGGTGGCGTTATGCGCCACCAGGCGCTTGTCGTCCAGAAAATCGATGCGGTCGGCTGCGCCGTAGCCGTCGTTCTGCAAGAACCGGTAGTCCGGTGTCAGGAAGAAGCCCTCGAAGGTATCGAGCTTGATTTCCAGTTCCGGCCCGTTGTACAGGTTGCCCGAACTGTTGACGCGCACATTGCCCCGGGCCTTGACGACATCGGTCGGCTGGTCGTGCTCGATCCGGTCGGCGCGTATCGCCGAGCCGCCGCGGCGCAACTCGGCCTCGCCGTCCACCACGGTTTCAAGATCCGGGCGGCCCGACACGCGGTTGCCAAAAACAAAGGTCGGCAGCCCGATGCCCGGGCCGCCCGGCGGCTGCTCGGCCAGCATGGACGAGCTCCTGAGCAGCACCGGTGCGCCATCACTGGTTTGAACACCTGGCAGCTCCCGCGCCTGCTCCGGGGCTGGCGCCGGGCTTTGAGCGTAGGCCGGCCCGCCATGCCCCAGGCCCAGCATGGTGCAGGACACAAGGCTGAGGACGGCGTGGGCGACCGGAGAATGAATAAAACGCGAGCGGGATGCGCGATGCATCGGAAGTATGAGATAAACCCGTTTGTGAAAGCTGGCCCGATTATCCTATGCCCACCCGACCCTTTCCCCATCTTTTGATGTATCCATTTGAGGCAGGCCGAAAGACCGCATGACCGAATCCCCCATTGTCTGGCCTGATGCCACCCGCGCCGGTGCTTTTTCCGCCTGGCTGCAGGCCCATGCCTCTACCCACGGCCTGCTGCCAGAAACGGTGCAGCCCGCATCGGCCGATGCCAGTTTCCGCCGCTATTTCCGGGTGCGTACCGCCGACGGCGGCAGTTGCATCATCATGGACGCCCCACCCGCGCAGGAGGACTGCGCGCCTTTTGTCAAGGTCGCCGAACTGATGGCGGGCGCCGGGCTGAACGCGCCGCGCGTGCTGGCCTGGGACCAGGCCCAGGGCTTCATGCTGCTGAGCGACCTGGGCGCCCGGACCATGCTCGAGGTGATCGAGCAGCAACCCGAGGCCGGCAAGGCCCAGCGCGCCTACGGCCTTTACCGGGAGGCGGTCGACGTATTGGTCCGCTGGCAGCTGGCCTCGAAGCCCGATGTCCTTCCGCCCTACGACGAAGCCCTGCTGTCGCGTGAGCTGGCCCTGTTTCCCGACTGGTATGTGGAAAAACACCGCGGCATCACCATCGACAGTACCCTGCGCGGCAAGCTCGACGGCCTGTTTGCGCAGATCAAGGACAGCAACCTGAAGTCGCTGGGGGGCACACGGGTGTTTGTGCACCGCGACTTCATGCCACGCAACCTGATGGTTCCGGAAAGCGGCGAGCCGCGGCTCGGCATACTGGACTTCCAGGATGCGGTTTACGGGCCCATCACCTACGACATCGCCAGCCTGATGCGCGACGCCTTCATCAGCTGGCCGGAAGACTTCGTGCTCGAGATCACCGTGCGTTACTGGGAGCAGGCGCGCAAGGCTGGCCTCCCGGTGGGGGATGATTTCGGGGAGTTTTACCGCGCGGTGGAATGGATGGGGCTGCAGCGCCACCTCAAGATTCTTGGCATTTTTGCGCGCCTGACCCTGCGCGACGGCAAGCCGAAATACCTGGCCGACACGCCACGCTTCATCACCTACGCACGTTCCACCTGTGCCCGCTACCGCCAGCTCGGGCCGCTGATGGTGTTGCTCGACGAGATTGAAGGCAACGAAACCCGGGTGGGCTACACGTTTTGAGCCTTTCCTCCAGTATCAAATCAGGCTCCAGCCCTTGTCATACAATCGCTGACAGCTATATATTTCATAGCAACATGCAAGCTCTTGAGGGCCGGCCATGACGGCCCGCTTCTACGCCGACCTGCCGCTGCGCACCGGCGACTCGCTGGCCCTGCCCGAGCGCGCCGCGCGCCACGTGCAGGTGCTGCGCCTTCAGCCCGGCGACGTGATCACGCTGTTCAACAGCCAGGGCGGCGAGTTCCAGGCGACGATTGAACGCATGGGCCGCAGCGACGTGCAGGTGCGGGTCGACGCCCACAGCGACGTAGAGCGCGAAACCCGCCGCGCCGTGCACCTGGTCGTGGGCATGCCGGCCAACGAACGCATGGACTGGCTGGTCGAAAAAGCCAGCGAGCTCGGTGCGGCCAGCATCACGCCACTGATGGCCGAACGTTCGGTGCTCCGCCTCAAAGGCGAGCGCGCCGACAAAAAGGTCGCGCACTGGCAGGGCGTGGCCATCGCCGCCTGTGAACAGTGCGGACGCAACCGGCTGCCACCCGTGCATGCGGTCGACACCCTCAGCGACTGGCTGGCCGCGCTGCCGCCCGCCTCGTCGGCAGAACCGCGGCTGCTGCTGTCGCTGCGCGCCGGCACGCAGCCCCTGGCGCAAGCCATGGCCGCGTATGACAGCGCCACCCCCGTGACCCTGCTCAGCGGCCCCGAAGGCGGCCTGAGCACGGCCGAAGAAGACGCCGCGCTGGCCCGCGGCTTTCTGCCGGTGACCCTGGGCCCGCGCGTGCTGCGCGCCGAAACCGCACCGCTGGCCTGTCTGGCGCTAATCACCCTGGAAAACTGAACGATGAACCGCAATCTCTGGCTACTGGCTGTCTGCCAGGGCCTGTTTCTCACCAACAACGTCACCTTCATCGCCATCAATGGCCTGGTCGGGCTGGCGCTGGCGCCGCTGGGATGGATGGCTACTTTGCCGGTGATGGGTTATGTGGTGGGCGGGGCACTGTCAACCGGCATCGTCGCGCGCACGCAGAAGCGTTTTGGCCGCAAGACCTCGTTCCAGTTCGGGCTGATCGTCGCGGTGCTGTCGGCGCTGCTGTGCTGTTACGCGGCCTACAGCCGCAATTTCTGGCTGCTGGTGACCGCCACCGTGGTGGCCGGTTATTACAACGCCAATGCGCAGCTCTACCGTTTTGCCGCCGCCGAGCTGGCGTTGCCGGCCTTCCGCGAAAAGGCCGTCTCGCTGGTGATGGCCGGCGGCCTGATCGGGGCCATTGCCGGCCCGAATCTGGCGGCGGGCACACGCAGCCTGACCGACGTGCCTTTTGCCGGGGCTTACCTGGCGCTGGCCGGCGTGGCCCTGCTGGCCATGGCCTTGCTGGCATTCATCCACTTCCCGCCAACGCCGCCCCAGCAAGCCGCCAGCGGCGGTCGGCCCCTGGGCGAGATCATGCGCCAGCCGGTGTTCATCGTCGCGGCCGCGGCCGGCGCGCTGGGCTTCGGGGTGATGAACCTCCTGATGGCAGCTACTCCGATCGCCATGCAGGTCTGCGGCTTGCCGTTTTCCGACGCTGCGCTGGTGCTCGAGTGGCATGTGATCGGCATGTTCGCGCCCGGCTTTTTCACCGGCCACCTGATCAAGCGCTTCGGCACGCTGCCCATCATGGCCGTGGGCCTGGCGCTCAATGTGGCCTGTGTGCTGGTGGCACTGTCGGGGGTCGATCTCCACCAGTTCCTCATCGCGCTGTTTTTGCTCGGGGTGGGGTGGAACTTCCTGTTCACCGGCAGCACCACGCTGGCCCTGACCGCCTACCGGCCGGAAGAAAAAGACAAGGCGCAGGGCGCGCTCAATTTCTGCGTGTTCGCGGTGCTGGCGCTGTCCTCGCTGGCCTCCGGCGTGCTGGTCACGACGCAGGGCTGGACGCTGCTGAACCTGGGCTCGCTGCTGCCGCTGGGGCTGACGGGGGTGGCGCTGGCCTGGCTCGCACTCCGGAACCGGGCCTTGCGCAGCGCCTGATCCGCTATAAATTCAGGAGCTGTTTGCGCAGGAGGGGCGAGGGCTGCAGGCTTATTTGGCTTAAAACCTGGCGTCCAGCCAGGCCTTCAGGCTGGCAAACACCGGCGCCGCGTCCAGCTCGTTGAAGATCTCGTGGTACAGCTCGTCAAAACAGCGCGTGGTCACGACCTTGGCGCCGCCGTTGCTCGCGGCAGCCTCGGCAAAAGCACGGCTGCCGGCCGGGTTGACCAGCCTGTCGGCACCGGCATACATCAGCAGCGTCGGCGTGCGCCAGGTGGATGCGGCGGCCACCGTTGCCGGCCCGGCGGTCGCGATGAACTTGGCCAGCCGCGCCGAAATCTTGGCATGCACCAGCGGGTCGGCCAGGTACTTGCTGACCACCTGCGGGTCATGCGAAATGAACTCGGGCTTGAGGCCGTTGTTGACGCGCAGATTGGGTGCAATCGCCGGCAGGGTGGCCAGCAAAAGTTTCTGGATCGCATTGAGCCCGGGATCCAGCGCCGGCGAGGACATCACCAGGCCATCGACCGGACGCAGCCCGAGCGACACAAAACGGCCCGCCACCAGTCCGCCCAGGCTGTGGCCCAGCAGGATCAGCGGCAGGGGAGCGTCCGCCGGCGCCGCACCGTCCGCGCGCGGCAGGCGCAGCGAGCGCTGGCGGGTGTCATCGACCACCTCGGCCAGATCCTCGAGCAGCAGGGTCTCGCTGGACAGGCCGCCGCGCTCGCCGCCCGATTCGCCGTGACCGCGCTGATCGTAGGCGCGCACCGCAAAACCCCAGTCGAGCAGATGCTGCGCCACATGGTCATAGCGGCTCGCGTGTTCGCCCAGGCCATGCACCAGCAGCACCACCGCGCGCGGCGGCAGGGCGTTGTCGGCCTGCCAGGCCTCCATCGGCCACTCGTAGATCGCCAGGTTTTCACCGTCGCGGGCCGTGAACGGCGCCAGCAGGGGATGGTCCATACTTTGCCGGTTCAAGGCATGCGCGCGATGACGGACGCCACGGCTGCGGTGATTTTCTTGGCATACGGCACGTGCAGGAATTCGTTGGGGCCATGTGCATTGCTCTTCGGACCCAACACGCCGCAGACCATCATCTGTGCCTTCGGAAAACCCTGGCTCAGCATGTTCATCAGCGGAATCGTGCCGCCCTGGCCGATGGTGCCGCAAGGCGCCCCATAAAAAGCCTGTGAGGCCTCGTTAAGCGCCTGATCGAACCAGGGCGAGGTGGTCGGCGCATTCCAGCCGGTGGCGCCGCCGGCGCTTTCAAACGTGACTTTGGCCTGGTAGGGCGCGTTGTCTTCCAGCAGGGTCTTGAGCTCCTGCACCGCGCCGGCGGCATCCACCAGCGGCGGCAGGCGCAGCGACAGCTTGAAGGCGGTGTAGGGCCGCAGCACATTGCCGGCATTGCCCATCTCTGGGAAACCGTCGGCACCGGTCACGCTCAGCGTCGGCTTCCAGGTGCGGTTGAGCAGGGCTTCGACCGGGTCGGTGGTGGTCGGCAGCGCAAACGTGGTGGCGCCGCCGCAGTCGTAATGCGCCCACGGGAAACGCTTGTAGATCTGGTCGCCGAGAATCGCCGCCGTAGCCTGGGCCTGCGCCAGCCGTTCGGCCGGAATTTCGCAATGAAAACTCTGGGGCAGCAGGGTGCCGGTCTTGCTGTCCTCAAGCCGGTCCAGCACCTGGCGCATGATGCGAAAGCTCGAGGGCACCAGGCCGCTGGCATCGCCCGAATGCACACCCTCAGTGAGGATCTCGACCTTCAGCACGCCGCTGGCCATGCCGCGCAGCGAGGTCGTGAGCCAGAGCTGGTCGTAGTTGCCGGCACCCGAGTCCAGGCAGATCACCAAGCCCACGTCACCAAGCCGCGTGCGCAGCGCATCGACATAAGGCAGCAGGTCGTAGGAGCCGCTTTCCTCGCAGGTTTCCACGAGACCGACGATGCGCGGGTGCGGCACGTTCTGGCTTTTAAGCGCCTGGATCGCGGCGATGCTGGCGTACACCGCATAACCGTCGTCGGCGCCGCCGCGACCGAACAGCTTGCCGTCTTCGTACTTGGGCGTCCAGGGGCCGAGGTCGTTGCGCCAGCCGGTGAACTCGGGCTGCTTGTCGAGGTGACCATACATCAAGACGGTTTCCGTGGCACCCGCTTTGGTCGCCGGCACCTCGAAAAACAGCACCGGCGTGCGGCCTGGCAGGCGCACGATCTCGAGCTGGAGGCCTTCCACCTTTTGCGCCTCAACCCAGCTTGCGGCATTGCGCATCACGGTCTCGATGTGGCCGTGGCCGGCCCAGTCGGCATCAAAAGACGGCGACTTCGCGGGAATGGTGATGTAGTCGGTGATCTGCTTGACGATGTCGCCGTCCCACTGGGCGCTGACCTGGGACAGGGCCTGGGCGGCGTCAAGCACGCTGGCGGGAATTTCTCGATGCAGGGGGGCGTTCATGAATACACTCCGGGAAATGGGGTTCAGCGGGACGGTCCGGCTGAACTGTCACTGTAACCGTGCTGCGCACATCGTGCCAGCCTGGCCTTCGGGGAACGCCGCACATCAGGGCATTGTCCGGGACCATCGCGAAAACGTCATCCCCTGTTTGCGGGAGTATCTGCCTTGAAAACATCCGGAAATCCTCTTCCCGCCATTCGCGTCGGCATAGGCGGCTGGACCTATGCGCCCTGGCGCGACAACTTCTACCCGGCCAGACTGCCGCAGAGCCAGGAACTGGCTTACGCCAGCCGGCAGCTGACCGCCATCGAGGTCAACGGCACCTACTACAGCACCTTCAAACCGCCGACCTTTGCCAAATGGCGCGATGAAACACCGGACGGCTTTGTGTTTTCGCTCAAGGCCAGCCGCTTCACCACGAACCGCCGGATGCTTGCCGACGCCGGCGAGTCCATAGCCCGCTTTGTGGACAGCGGTATCAGCGAGCTGGGTGACAAGCTCGGCCCCATCGTCTGGCAGTTCATGCCGACCAAGGTGTTTGATGCGGAGGATTTCGGCACCTTCCTGGCGCTGCTGCCGAACACCGTCAATGGCCGCCAGCTGCGCCACGTGCTCGATGTGCGCCACCCCAGCTTCATGACGCCGGACTACCTGGCACTGGCGCGCAAGCACCACTGCGCGACGGTGTTCACCGATTCGCCCGACTTTCCGTCCTTTGCGGACCTGACGTCTGATTTCGTGTACGCGCGGCTGATGCGCAGTGACGCCAGGCTCAAGAACGGTTATGCACCCCGGGCACTGGACGCCTGGGCAGCGGCGGCCCAGGTCTGGGCCCAAGGCGGCGAGCCGTCGGACCTGCCGCAGGTGGAGGCCGCAAAAGACAAGGGCGCGCCCAAAGACGTGTTTGTGTTTTTCATCAGCGGCGCCAAGGAGAAGGCGCCGGCGGCCGCCACCGGTCTGCTGCAGCGCCTGGGCTTCACGCCACCGGCATAGGGCGCGCTGCGTCGCCCACGGGATCCGGCCCGGGCACGCTGCGGCACTCCTCGAAAATACGCGCCGTGCATTGTCGGCAGATGGCCGGGTCCAGGCGCGTGAAAATCGTGGCGATCGCGCTGCGCTTGTCGGGGAACTGGTGCTCGGGTCCGAGCAGCCGCGTGAACCCGGTGGTCTGCCACATCTGGATGACTTCGGGACGTGGGCGGTGAAAGTACAGGTCGCCTCCCATCGCCCGGCGTGCGTTGAGTTCCGCCTCCCACAGCTGGGCACCGGCCAGGTCGATGAAGTTCATGCTTTTGCCCATCACCAGCAGGTGTTTTTGCGGATGGCGCGCATGGCGCAAGGCGTGCAGGGTGTCGGCCACATGCTGGGTCGCGCCGAAATACACCTCGCCCTCCATGCGCAGCAGCTTGAGCTGCGGGCATTCCGGCAGTGGCGTTGCGCTGTCGGCCAGCACCACAAACTGCCGGTCCGGCGCCCGGCTGTCAAAGCCCATGGTGCGCATGGCGGGTTTGGACGTGCGGTACAGAAAGGACATCAGCGACAGCAGCGTGCCCAGCAGGATCGCGATCTCCAGCCGGATGCTGACGGTGGCCACCAGCGTGGCCAGCGCGACGCCGAATTCGGTGCGGCTCAGGCTGTACAACTGGCGCCAGCGCCCCAGGTCCAGCAGCGAGACTGCCACCAGCACCAGCAGCGCCGCGAGCGCCGCCATCGGGATCTGCGCCAGCAGCGCAGCGCTGACGGCGACCAGGCCCAGCAGCAGCAGGGCCGAGAACACCGCCGCCAGCGGCGTGCGCGCGCCGGCCTCCAGATTCGGCATGGACCGGTTCAGCGAACCGCAGGACACATACGACGAAAAAAAGCCGCCGATGATGTTGGACAGCCCCTGGCCGCGGAACTCGCGGTTGGCGTCGATGCGCTGGCCGGAGCGCGCGGCCACCGCCTTGGCGATCGAGATCGACTGCCCCAGCGCCACGATGGTCAGCGCAAACGCCAGCCCCAGCAACTCGGACAGCGCCGACCAGCTCACGCTGGGGATGGCAAATTTCGGCCACGGCGTGGTGATCTGACCCACCGTACGCAAGGGCAGCGGCGTTGCGCTGACATACGTCGTCCAGACCCAGGCCAGCGCCGTTGCCGCCACCAGCCCGGCCAGCATGGACGGCCAGCTGGGGCGCAGCCGCCGCACCAGCAGGGCCACGGCCACGGTCACGCCGGCCACGGCAAGCGCCGCTGGCTGCACCGACCCCAACAGGGTGACCACATGAACCAGCACAGCCGCCGCGCCATGCGCCGCCGCCGCCGGCAGGCCCAGCAGATCGGGCAGGGCGTACACCGCGATCAACACCGCCGCCCCCGAGGTGAAACCGAACAGCGCCGCAGGCGAGATGAAGTTGGCCAGGGAGCCCAGCCGCAGCGCGCCAATCAACCACTGCATGACGCCCACCATCACCGTGACCGCCAGCGCCATCTGGATGTAGCCCGGGCTGAAGGCCAGCGCCAGCGGCGAAAGCATGGCAAACAGCGCCAGCGAGTTGGCATTGGTCGGGCCCGACATCACATGCCAGCTCGAGCCGAATAGCGCGGCAATGATGCAGGGGATGATGGCGGTGTACAGGCCGTATTCGGGCGGCAGGCCGGCCAGCGTGGCAAAGGCAATGCCCTGCGGCAACACCAGCACCGCACCCAGCAGGCCCGCCATCAGGTCGGCGCGCAGGCTCGCCGGCGTGACCTGGTGCACCCAGTGGCCGAACAGCCGTTCGAACAGCTTCAGCGCCGGGGCTGTGTGTGTGTTTTCCGGAGGGCCTTGCATGGGCTGGAGCATACCGCGGCGCGTGTGGCGCGCCGCCGCCCCGCCCTCAGCCTGTCAGGCCAGGCCGCCCAGGCGCAGCAGCAGGCCGGCCACCGCGCTGGCGGCGATGACGGGAATCACACCCACCTTGTAACGCAGCAGCGCCACGCTGGCCGCGGCCATGATGGCCAGCGAAGGCCACGCCACATTGGAAGGAAAACTGCCTGTAGCGCCCGTCGGGAAAGCGACATGCGCTATAAAAAACAGAGCAAGACTGGCAATCACGCCGACCACGGCGGCGGTGATGGCCGCCAGCGGCGCGGTGAAATGCAGTTTGCCGTGGGTGGACTCCACCAGCGGTCCGCCCGCCAGGATAAAAATGAACGAGGGCAAGAAGGTGAACCAGGTCACCAGCAAGGCCGCCAGCGCCGCGCCCTGGAACAATGCGTCCGGCCCCAGCACCTCCTTGGTCCAGCCACCGACAAAAGCCACAAAGGCCACCACCATGATCAGCGGGCCCGGCGTGGTTTCGCCCAGCGCCAGCCCGTCGATCATCTGCGGCCCGCTGAGCCAGCCGAACTGCTCGACCGCGCCCTGGTACACATAGGGCAGCACCGCATAGGCGCCGCCAAACGTCAGCAGTGCCGCCTTGGTGAAAAACCAGCTCATCTGCGTCAGGGCGCCGTGCCAGCCCTGCCAGGCGACCAGTGCCCCCATGGGCAACAGCCATAACACGGCGCCCACCGTCAGCACCCGGGCCAGCCGCCCCGTGCTGAAGCGCGCGTGGCCGGGGGTGGGCGTGTGGTCGTCGATCAGCGCGGGCACATGGACCCGCACCGTGCCGCCATGCCCACCACCGGCGGCAAACTGCCCGGGCGCAAAACGCGCGCACAGCCAGCCGGTCAGCGCGGCGCCCAGCACCACCCAGGGAAAAGGCACGTGCAGAAATGCAATTGCTATGAAACTGAGAGCGGCTACCGCCCAGGGTACGGGGGCCTTGGCCGGATTTCTCAATGACTTGTTGCCGATGCGGTGCACCGCCTGCAGCACAATCGCGGCCACGGCCGGCTTGATGCCGTCAAACATTCCGGCGACCAGCGGCACGTCGCCAAACGCCACGTAAATCCAGCTCAGCGCGATCAGGATGAACAGCGACGGCAACACGAACAGCGCACCCGCCACGACGCCACCCCAGGTCCGGTGCATCAGCCAGCCGATGTAGGTGGCCAGCTGCTGCGCCTCCGGCCCCGGCAGCAACATGCAATAGTTGAGTGCATGCAGAAAACGCTTCTCCGAAATCCAGCGTTTCTGCTCGACCAGCTCGCGATGCATGATGGCAATCTGCCCGGCCGGCCCGCCGAAACTGATGAAGCCGAGCTTGAGCCAGAACCGGAAGGCTTCAGCAAACGGCACGCTGGCCGGTGCGCCGGGGGAAGAAGTGACGTCGCTCATGCGGCGGTTCCTGTGGTCATGGCTTGCGGCTTCCAGCTGTGCGTCTCTTGCCGCGCATCCCGGCACCAGGCGTAGAGCGCATCGTAAAGCGGCAGGGCGGCCTCCAGCATGACGGGGTCGTCCGGGTGCAGGTGTGACAGGCCCAGCGAAAAAGCCAGCAGCCCCGCCGACTGCGGCGCCAGTTCCAGCCGGTCGGTATCGGCGCCGCGCACGATGCGGGCGAGCACGTCCAGCGCCGGCAGGTCCAGTTCGAAGGCGCGCAGCAGGGCGTCAAAACTGCAAAGCTCGCCTTCATGGGACACCGGCGCACCGGGAATGTCGTAGGCCACCGCGCCGAGGCGGGCCGCTTCGCTGAAAACTTGCGCCGTCGGCACGTAGAAAAATTCGGCACGCGGGTCGATGAAGCGGCGTACCAGCCACGGGCAGGCAATGCGGTCGATTTTGGGTCGTTCGCGGGTGATCCAGCGCGATGCCCGTTCACCGGTGACGCCCCAGTCAGGGCGCTTCAGCATGGTGAGTGGCGGGTGGGTGCGCCAATGCGTGATGTCCTGCGGCGAGTCGATGCCGTCTTCACCGCCTTCAATGCCACCGGCCAACATCTGCGCGTCCCAGCCGGCTGCGCGAAGCGCGGTGACGGCATCGGCACTGACGCTGTGACCGTACACGCAATAGACCACCACTTCACACGCCGGGCTGGAAGTTGCAAGCGTGGAAACATCTTCCGGCGCGCAGCGCCGGGCGCCCGCCAGCATGCGCGTGCTTTCGCGAAATGTGCTTTCGCGGCGAACATCCAGCAGCAGGGGCGCGTCGGCGCGGCCCATGCGGGCAGCGAGTTCTTCAGGGGTGATGCGGGGAATGGAAATGAAAGAGGTGTCCACGGAGTACTCCAATGAGTTGCCAGCGCTTGGACGGGACACCGTCTTTCTGTGAAGAGTCGGGAGGCTGAAATCCCGATGCGGAAATAATAGCATCGGTTTCGCGCAGCCGCCAGCCCGCTGCTAGCCGTGCTGGAACTTGAACACCGCCCGGCTGGCGCGGGCGTTGGGCCAGAAGCGGATTTCCTGCCCATCCTGCAAGCCAAACGAATCGAGGATCTTCAGGCGATTTTTCAGCGCCAGCGCCGCAAAATCCCGCAGGGTGCCGACCCGGATGTTCGGTGTGTCGTACCACTGGTAGGGCAACACCCTGGTGACCGGCATGCGGCCGCGCAGCACCGCCAGGCGGTTCGGCCAGTGGCCGAAGTTGGGAAAGGCAACAATGCCGGTGCGGCCCACACGCGCCGTCTCGCGCAGCATGACTTCGGCATTGCGCAGGTGCTGCAGCGTGTCGATCTGCAGCACCACGTCAAAACTCGCGTCGCCGAACATGGCGAGGCCTTCGTCGAGGTTGAGCTGGATCACGTTGACGCCGCGCGCCACGCAGGCCTGGATGTTGGCGTCGTCTATTTCCACGCCATAACCGGTGCAGCCGCGTTCGCGGATCAGGTGATCGAGCAGGGCGCCGTCGCCGCAACCGAGGTCCAGCACGCGTGAACCCGGGGGCACGAGGCGGGCTATCAGGCGCTGGTCGGCGGACAGCTGGGGAGGCGACTTCAGCATGGCGTCACCTTGCTCTCGAAATAGGAGCGGACCACGCCCAGATAGCGGGGGTCATCGAGCAAGAAGGCATCATGGCCGTGGGGCGCGTCGATCTCGGCGTAACTCACATCGCGCTGGTTGTCGAGCAGGGCCTTGACGATTTCGCGGCTGCGCGCGGGCGAAAACCGCCAGTCGGTCTTGAAACTCACGAGCAGGAATTTGGCCCGGGCCCGCGCCAGCGCCGGTGTGAGTTTGCCGCCGTGCTCTGCGGCCGGATCGAAATAATCGAGGGCCCGCGTGATCAGCAGATAGGTGTTGGCGTCAAAGTACTCGCTGAACTTGTCGCCCTGGTAACGCAGGTAACTTTCGATCTGGAACTCCACATCCTGGGTGGAGAATTTGTAGCCGCTCGCGTGGCCCAAGGCGACTTCACGCAGCTGACGTCCGAACTTCTCGTTCATCACGTCGTCGCTGAGGTAGGTGATGTGCCCGATCATGCGGGCGATGCGCAGGCCGCGCTGGGGCAACACGCCATGGCGCCCGTAGTGCCCGCCATGAAAGTCCGGGTCGGTCACGATGGCGCGCCGCGCCACTTCGTTGAACGCGATGTTTTCGGCGGTCAGGTTGGGCGCGCTGGCCACCACCACCGCATGACGCACGCGCTCGGGATACTGCAGTGTCCAGCTCAGCGCCTGCATGCCGCCCAGGCTGCCACCCATCACCGCGGCCAGGGTGGTGATGCCCAGCGCGTCGAGCAGGCGCGCCTGCGCCTGCACCCAGTCCTGCACCGTGACCACCGGAAAGTCGGCGCCGTAGATCTCGCCGCTGTCGGGGTTGCGCTGCATGGGCCCGGTCGATCCGAAACAGGAGCCCAGGTTGTTCACGCCAATGACAAAAAACACATTGGTGTCCACCGGTTTGCCGGGACCGATCATGGTGTCCCACCAGCCTTCGGACTTCGGCAGCACCGCACCCTGCGCATCGAGGTAGACGCCGGCCACATGGTGCGAGGCGTTCAGCGCATGGCAGATCAGCACGGCATTGGACCGGTCGGCATTGAGCGTGCCGTAGGTCTCGTAACTCAGGTCGTAGGCACGGATGGACGCGCCGCTTTGCAAGGGCAAAACGTCGGCAAAATGCATGGACTGTGGTGTGGCGACTAGCAAAACAGAAAGCCCGAACAGAAACAGTGAACAAAAGAAAACCCGGCATCGCTAAAAGCGAGTCCGGGTTCATGGATGTTCGTCTTTAGCGGTACTTTTTAAGCGCCCGCAAGCTGAGCAAATCGGCGCTAATTAAGTATACCCCCACGGTCGCTCACTGCGTGTAGCTCCCTGCCCCCCCGAGGGGGCCGCTGCGCCTGCGGGCCGGCAAAGCCGGACCCGCGGCCCCTGCTGGTAAAGAGCCGCGCGGCCCGATGGCGGGCAGCAGGGGTGCCCCCTGGTCAAGCTTTGATCAGCAAGGCCGCCAGCCCCAGGCCGGCAAAAATGAGCGCCGACACGATGTGCACCACACGCAGCGGCACCAGCCGCGTGACACGGGCGCCCAGCCAGACCACGGGGGCGTTGGCCAGCATCATGCCCAGGGTGGTGCCGGCGACCACGCCGAACCAGGCGTCATAACGGGCGGCCAGCATCACGGTCGCAATCTGCGTCTTGTCGCCCATCTCGGCCAGGAAAAACAGCATGGCGGTGGTGCCGAACACGCCGAAGCGCGGCAGGCGCCCGTCGGCCGCGTCGTCGTCGAGCTTGTCCGGAATCAGCATCCAGCCCGCCATGGCGAGGAAGGACACGCCGAGGATCCAGCGCATGGTTTGCGGGCTGATCAGGGTGGTCAACCAGGCGCCCAGGGCTCCGGCCATGGCATGGTTGGCGACGGTGGCGACGAAGATGCCCGCCACGATGGGCCAGGGTTTGCGAAAACGGGCAGCGAGGACGAGGGCGAGAAGTTGCGTCTTGTCGCCCATTTCGGCGAGGGCGACGATGCCGGTGGAAATAAGAAAAGCTTCCATGAATGACTCCGGCCGGAAAAAACCCATGACTGCACGACATCCCCGGCCTGAACGGAGGCTGTGCAGTCAAAGGTCTCGCCAAGTCTGAACCGTTTGCGCCATGTCGCCCCTGTGGCAGGACGGACAAGTCTGTTGACGCAAACCCCTCTCGCCCCCGCCGTGACGGCAGGAGGGAGGGAGGCTACTCCCCAATGACAAGCCGCTATTGTAGCTGGCGTCCCTTCCCGCCACGGGGCGTCGGAGCCGTCCAACTTGGTGCGCACCGCTCTGGCGCAGTTTTTGCTTGATTTTGGTGCTATTGCTTTTTTCAACCTGCTTTCGCACTAAAACTGCTCAAACATTCAAAGAGGGGCTTATGGACGCACTAAAACAGGGCTCGGATGCCTTGTTCATCCTGCTGGGCGGCATCATGGTTTTGGCCATGCATGCCGGTTTTGCTTTTCTGGAGCTCGGCACGGTCCGCAAGAAAAACCAGGTCAATGCGCTGGTCAAGATCCTGGTGGACTTCTCGGTGTCCACCGTCGTGTACTTCGTCGTCGGTTACGGCGTGGCCTACGGCACGAGCTTTTTCGTCGGCGCGGAAGTGCTGGCCGCCAAAAACGGCTACGAACTCGTCAAGTTCTTCTTTTTGCTGACCTTTGCCGCGGCCATCCCGGCCATCATCTCCGGCGGCATTGCGGAGCGGGCGCGTTTTTACCCGCAGCTGCTGGCCACCGCCGTGATCGTCGGTTTTGTCTATCCGTTTTTCGAGGGCATTGTCTGGAACCAGCACTTCGGCGTGCAGGCCTGGATCAAGGCCCTGACCGGCTCCGAGTTCCATGACTTTGCCGGCTCCATCGTGGTTCATGCGGTCGGCGGCTGGCTGGCCTTGCCGGCGGTGATTCTGCTGGGCGCGCGCAGCAACCGTTACCGCAAGGACGGCGGCATCTCGGCGCACCCGCCGTCGAGCATTCCCTTCCTCGCGCTGGGCGCGTGGATCCTGACCGTCGGCTGGTTCGGCTTCAACGTCATGAGTGCGCAGACCATAGACAAGATTTCCGGCCTGGTGGCCGTCAACTCGCTGATGGCCATGGTCGGCGGCACGCTGGTCGCGCTGGCGCTCGGCAAGAACGACCCCGGTTTTGTGCACAACGGCCCGTTGGCCGGGCTGGTCGCAGTGTGTGCGGGCTCGGACCTGATGCACCCGCTGGGCGCGCTGGTCACCGGCGGCGTCGCCGGCGCGGTGTTTGTGCTGATGTTCACGCTGACGCAAAACCGCTGGAAGATCGACGATGTCCTGGGCGTCTGGCCGCTGCACGGCCTGTGCGGCGCCTGGGGCGGCATTGCCGCCGGCATCTTCGGCAGCAAGGCTCTGGGCGGCTTGGGCGGCGTGCATCTCGGCGCGCAGCTGATCGGTACGGTCATGGGCGTGGGCTGGGCGCTGCTGGCGGGCTTCGCGGTCTACGGCCTGATCAAGGCCACCATGGGGCTGCGCCTGAGCCAGGAAGAAGAGTACGAAGGCGCCGACCTGTCGATACACCGCATCGGCGCCACCCCCGACCGCGAGGTCAACTGGTGATGGCCACGATGGTGACCCGCCGCCGCTTGCTCCTGAATTTATAGCGGTCTGCGCACGCCCCTATTGGGCTAATGGCCGATTTGGCTTATGAAGTTCGGCGAACCCGCTGCAATGCCGGCGCCAGCCAGCGGTCCAGCGACCACGGCCCACCACCGTAAATGGCCAGCCCCGCCAGCAGCGTGCCCCAGAACACATGCTGCTGCAGGGCGGCCGGCGCGATCTCGCTGAGCGAGATCACCGCGACGGCATTGACCACGAACAGGCCCAGCGCCGGCAAGCGGCCCGCCAGGCCCAGCACCAGCAGCACGGGCAGCACCAGTTCACCCGCCGTCCCCATGAGGGCGGCCGCCGCAGGGGGCAACAGGGGCACGTGGTACTCGTCGGTGAACAGGGCCACGGTGGTGTCCCAGTCGCGCAGCTTGGTCAGGCCGGACAGAAAAAAGACCTGTGCGATGTACAGGCGCGCCAGCAAGGCCGCCGCCGGCTGCAGTGTATTAAGGGTCCGGGTCAGCGCGCCCCACGCGTTCAGGCCGCGCGCCAGCCAGGCCGTACGACCATTACTTGTCATCATCATGTGTTTCCTTCGGTGGTTGGCAATGAATGCACGCCCATGACCAGGCCGGTCTGCACCGCCTCGCCCAGCCAGGCATTGAAATCGAAGGGCACGGCATCCGGAGCATCCTCCGACGCCTCCAGGGCGTCGAGCAGGGGCCGGCCGGCCATCAGCGCCTCGAGCAGCCGGTGTTCAGTCCCCGTGCTCACGCGCACGCGGGGCCGCAAGCCCTGGCGCCAGACCAGCACGTGTTCAGCGCAGCCCTCCGCCAGCCTTTGTCCGGCCTGTTGCAGGCTGGGACTGCCCGTGAGGTGGGCAGTAACGATGCTGGCCACCGGATAAGGGCTCGCCAGCAAGGCCACGCCTGCACCCAGGGTGAGCGTGATCCGTACCGGATCCTCCGTGGCCAGCCATGCAAACGACGCCGAATCGGGCGGCACATCGGCCGCGCTGCCGGCCAGGTGCATGCGCCACTCCAGATGCGCGACATCGGCGAGGTAGGGCTCATCAGCCAGCTGGGCGGACGCCCCGATGAAGCCGCCAAGCAGGTCCCCCCAGCAAGCCATGTCGCCGTAAAGGGGCGGATGGATGGCCCAGAAGTGGCGCGCCAGCGCGACAAAATTTTCCTCGCCGACCAATTGCACCAGCACCGGGTAGGCGGCGGCCAGTGCACGTTCCGCCAGCGCCTGGCCGTTCGCGCGGTAGGCTTGCAGGCCGCGTTGCGAGCGCCGCGCCTGGGCGGCATCCCCGGCAGACAGCCAGCGTGCCAGGCCGGCGCCATCGGTCGCGCCCAGCACCAGCTGCAGCAGGGCCTGCTGCTCCTGCTGGAAGCTGTCGGGCCTCATGCTGCCACCGCGCTGCCCGCCAGGGCTTGCAGCGCGCGGGCGCTGGACGCTTCGTCGAGCAAGACCTGCAGCGGTGGAATGTCGGTATCCCACTCCACGAGGGTGGCCAGGCCGCCCGGCGCCTTGCCAAAACGCGCCAGCGCATGCCGGTAAAGCTGCCAGACCTCGTCGCACACGCGGCTGCCGTGGTCATCGATGACGATGTCACCACAGTCCTTGTGGCCCGCGAGGTGCAGCTCCGCCACCGCGTGCGGCGGTAGCTGGTCCAGCCACGCCATGCAGGCGCGCACCGGGTCGTCCGTGTTGCCCGCCAGCCGCTCGTTGCATGCGTTCACATAAATATTGTTGACGTCGACCAGCAGCCCGCAGCCGCTGCGGCTGGCGAGTGCCGAAAGAAAATCGGGTTCACTCATGTCGGAGGTGTTGAAGTGCACATAGGCGGACAGGTTTTCGACCAGCAGGCGGCGCTTCAGCCGGTCCTGCACCTGCTGCACATTGGCGCACAACACATCCAGCGACTGCCGGTGAAAGGCAAGCGGCAGCAGATCTGCCGCATGCACGGTGGCGCCCCCCCACGGTCCGCGCGCAAACGAGGCATGGTCCGAGACGCGAACCGGCTCGATGCGCTCGACCAGCGCAGCGAGCTGCTCCAGGTGCCAGGGATCAATCCCAACTGCGGAGCCCAGTGCCAGGCCGACGCCATGCAGGCTGATCGGGTAGCGCTGGCGGGCCTCATGCAGGACGGCGAGCGCCGCGCCGCCGCGTGCAAAAAAGTTTTCGGAATGGACTTCCAGGAAGTCCAGCTCCGGTGGTGCCTCGAGCAGGCAGGCATAGTGCGGATGCCGCCAACCTATGCCCGTGGTGAAAAAAGTGGAATCAGTCACAGCCAGAAGGCGACGCCTGTCCAGGGACAGGCTGCTTCGCCCGGATGGGAACAGTCAACAAGCCATCAGCTCTTCTTGTCCATCATCGGCTTGTCCATCATGGCCTTGCCTTTCATCTTCGCCTGGTCGACCGTCATGCCTTTCATGCCGGCGCAAGTGCCTTTGGCAACGTATTTCCATTCACCGGCATCGTCACTGAGCTTGGACTGACCGGCGCAGGAATGGGTACCGGCCAGGTTGGCGCAATCGTTCTGGCCCGCCTTGGCGATGCCGTAACATTTTTCTTTTTCCTGGGCGACAGCGGGTGTGGCCATCAGCATGGTGGACAGCAGGGAAGCTGCAGCTGCAGCAATCAGGGCGCGTTGGTTCATTTGAAATCTCCAGTTGATTCGAACAGGTTAAAAATCCCAACCAGACCCGTGTTGTTTCTCTGTCTGGTTAAAGCTTGGTCTGGCGACGGCCGGCTTTCTTACAGGCTTTTTCTCACCGTGAAAAAAAATGCTGGCGGCTACAGCAGGTCGGCAATGCGGTCCCAGGCTTCCGGCGGAATCCGTCCCAGGTAACGCTCGACAATTTTTCCGGACTTGTCGACCAGGTAGCCCGCGGGCAGCTGCGCGTGTTGGCCCAGGTTGTCGCGGTAGCTGCTGTCACCGGCCCAGAGCTGGACAAAGCGCTGGCGGGTCGCCACTGTGCGCGAGATGATGGCTTCATAGTCCAGCACGTCCTGCATGCGCGCGTCAGTGCTGACGGCCACCAGCTCGAAGGGTTTGCCGGCCCAGCCTTCGTAGTTGGTCCGCAGCTCGGGCATCTTGTCGCGGCACACCGCGCAGCCGGTGGACCAGTACAACACCAGCACCACCTTGCCCTTGAGCGAAGACAGCCTGAAGGGTTTGCCCTCCACCGTTTTGCCTTCAATGTGCGGCGCTGCTGCGGCCACTCGCGCGGCAGCAACACTTTCCGCCTTCATGGAGGACGGCGGTGTTTGCGCCTGCGAGGGTGCAGCCATCCCCAGCGCGATGAGGGCGGCCACGGCAAGACCAGAACACGTCCGGCCGGAACGGGAAACGCTGTGAGGGCCGGCGGGGGGTGATGCGCGATGAGCGGTGTCCATGGTGGTGTCCTTGGTGGGTTGCAGCGACAGGCGATGCAAATGACTTCAAATCATTTGGTCGCCGCGCAGCCGGAATCCTTACGCGCCTGCCCGCATTTTTTTTCCGCACACCTGCGCCGCGGTACGGCTAGACTTGCCACCCATGGCCACCTTTGAAGAGCAACTGGTTGAACACCGGGTCTACCTCATGCGTTTTGCGAGGCTGCAGCTGCGCAACGATGCCTGGGCGGAAGACGCCGTCTCGGAAACCCTGCTGGCGGCTCTGTCCAAGCCGCAATCCTTTGGCAACCGGTCGCAGCTCAAGACCTGGCTGGTCGGGATTCTCAAGCACAAGGTCATCGACCTGATCCGCAGCCACGCCCGGGAGGTCTCGCTTCCCGACCATGGGGCCGACGACGAAGCCGACGAACTGGACAAGCTCGCCTTCCAGGCCGACGGCCACTTCGCCAGCCCGCCCGGTGACTGGGGCGATCCGCAGCAAACCCTGGCGCAAAGCCAGTTTTTCAAGGTCCTCGATGCCTGCGTCGAGCGCTTGCCGCCGGCCCTGGGGCGTTTGTTCCTGATGCGCGAATGGCTGGAACTGTCCTGCGAAGAAGTCTGTAAGGAACTCTCGCTCACGCCGACCAACCTGTATGTCCAGCTTCACCGTGCCCGCCTGCGTCTGCGCGAATGTCTGGCCATTCACTGGTTCGGCCAACAAGCCCACTGAATGGCCGTCATGAAACTCCAGTCCCTTCCCCTGATGCGCACCTGCAAACAGGCCGCGGCATTGCTGGTGGCGCGGGAGGACCGTGCCTTGAGCCTGTCCGATACCGTTGCCTTGCGCCTGCACCTGCTCGCCTGCAAGGCCTGCCCGCAATTTGAAAACCAGCTGATCACCATGCGACTGGCGATGGGCCGCTGGCGCAACTATGCGGGCGAGGCAACCAGCCCGGACACCCAGGACCTCAAGCCCGACTGAGGCAGCACGCCAGGCAGCCGCTGCTGCTCGGGCCACCGGTGTTCCCGACGAACGCGGAGCTTCGCAAAGAAGCTGGCTATTTGTGTATGCAGCGTAAAAATTCGTTTTTTTGCACTCTGCTGCGGTGGCGCATCCCGACCGGGTCTTCGAAAAAATGCAAGTGGGTACAAACTTTTTGTTTTCCCCTTGAAAATCAATGCTCTTTCATCTTCCGAAAGGCTGATTTCGGCGCACTGCACCGTCAGCCGGCGCGCCAGCTCTCGCGCCCCGGGGCAAAACCGGCCGCCAGCCCAGTGTTGGTGCGGGTCCGCCCGGCCTGGCGATGGCAATATTTGCTTGTCTTCCCCGGCCCTGGCCGCATAACATAAAGGCTGTGGATGCGAATCCACGCCAGTCAGGTGATCGGTCAGTTTCGCGCGCTACAGCTGTACGTTGGAAGATTGTTGTGCTTTCGGGACTCCATCGCTTTTGTTATTGTGTTTTAGAGGAGTCCCTTCATGGGCAACAAACTTTA